>Ga0187871_10000809_pt1 | contig 28819 bp, 17 predicted proteins | sample June2016WEW_16_1_FD_132988 | JGI IMG/M metagenome (GOLD analysis project Ga0187871, IMG submission 132988) | Peatland microbial communities from SPRUCE experiment site at the Marcell Experimental Forest, Minnesota, USA - June2016WEW_16_10 | ecosystem: Environmental > Terrestrial > Soil >...
AACAAGAAGCAGTTTCGGCGCCGGCGGCAGAGGCCAAGACGGCGTCTGCGGCCGCCCAAGAACCTGTACGAACTCCCGTTGCGGCTAGCGTATCGGCGTATCAAAGTTCTTCATAACGCGGAAGCCGGCAAGCTGCCGGCCCTACACAAAGCTCAAGGGCATCTGGGCCGGACACGAAAAGGAGAGAGTAAGCCTTGGACTTTGCATGGAACGATGAGCAAGCGGCTTTTCGCAAGGAAGTGCTGCGCTTTGCCAAAGACGAGTTGAACGACGACGTCATCACCCGCGATAAGAACGAGGAGTTCTCGCAGGAGTTATGGCAAAAGTGCGCGAAGTTCGGAATTCAGGGTCTTCCCATCCCCACTGAATATGGTGGCGGTGGCGCTGACACCCTGACCACAGTTTGCGCTCTGGAAGCTTTGGGCTACGGCTGCATGGACAACGGCCTGCTGTTCTCCATCAACGCGCACATGTGGAGTTCGGAGATTCCGATCTGGTCATTCGGCACGGAAGAGCAGAAGCGCAAGTATCTTCCGAATCTGGTGAGCGGCGGCCTGGGCCTGCATGCGATGACGGAGCCGGGTTCAGGCTCAGATGCTTACAGCCTGAAGACGCGCGCCGAGCGCAAAGGTGAGAAGTATGTGCTGAATGGTTCGAAGACATTCGGCAGCAACGCACCCAACGCGGACGTGACGATTGTGTTCGCGAATCTCGATCCCAGCCGCGGCCCGAATGGCGTCACGGCTTTTCTGGTCGATAAAGGGACGCCGGGTTTCACCGTCGGCCGCAAGCTGCACAAGATGGGATTGCGCACCTCTCCGATGGCCGAGATTGCGCTGCAGGATTGCGAGATTCCGGTGTCGAATCTTCTGGGGAAGGAATTTGGCGGGCAAGCTGTTTTCACCTCGTCCATGGAGTGGGAGCGGATCTGCATCCTGGCCAGCCACCTCGGGGCCATGCAGCGCATCATGGAAACTTGCGTGAAGTACGCCAAGGAGCGGAAGCAATTTGGCGAACCGATCGGCCGGTTCCCCGCCATCGCCGGCAAGATTGCCGACATGGATGTGCGGCTTGAGACTGGGCGGCTGGCGCTGTACAAGGCGGCATGGCTGAAAAGCCAGGGGCGGCATCCCTTGCGTGAAGCTTCCATCGCCAAGCTGTATGTGAGCGAAGCCTGTGTGCAGAGTTGCCTGGAAGCGATTCAACTCCACGGCGGTTACGGTTACACCACGGAATATCAGCTGGAACGCGAACTGCGCGACGCGGTTGCGGGCACCATCTACTCCGGAACATCGGAAATTCACAGGATGATCATTGCCAATATGCAGGGGCTTTGATTCCGTCCTCTTCAGTTTTGTCTCCAGTTCATTTCCCTCAGTCCACCTTTTAGCGATGTCGATCAAAATTAAATTCAATGGGGCCAGGTTCTAAGTCATGGCATACGTGTTGCAGCAGCTGTTGAGCAAGAGCGCGAAGGCGTACCCGGAAAAGACCGCGGTGTGGGCGCGGGGCAGAAGCGTCACCTATCGCGAACTGGACGAGCGATCGAACCAGATGGCTCATCTGCTGCGCAGTCAAGGAGTGACCAAGGGCGACCGGGTCGGACTATTTTTCCCCAAGTGTGTGGAATCGGTGATAAGCATGCTGGGAGTGTTGAAGGCGGGCGGCGTATATGTTCCGCTAGATCCACAGGCGCCAGCCGACCGCGTGGGCTACATCATCGGCAACTGCGGCATTCGCGTGCTGATTACGAACCACGAAAAACGGCAGGCCCTTACTCCTGAGACTTCGGACACGCTGGAGTGCTCGATCTCAACCGATCAGGCCGAGAACGGCAACGACGGCAAGCTGATTCCGTGGTCGATGCTGGCCGAGTTTCCGGCGGACCACGCTCCCGCAGTCAACCTGATCGAAACCGACCTTGCCTACATTCTTTACACCTCAGGCTCGACGGGACGTCCGAAGGGCGTGATGTTGTCGCATCAAAACGCGCTGACTTTTGTGGAGTGGTGCGCGGAAGAGTTTCACGTGCGCAGCGAAGACCGGCTCTCGAATCATGCGCCGTTGCACTTTGATCTTTCAGTCTTCGATGTTTACAACACGCTCGAAGCCGGCGCCACAGTTTATCTGATCACCGAGGAACTCGCGTTGTTCCCCACCAGCCTGGCCAACTTCATCGAGACGCAGGCGATCACGATCTGGTACTCGGTGCCCTCGGCGCTGATGCTTCTGCTGTTGCACGCTCACCTGAAGCCGGAAAAGTTGAAGAGCGTCCGCACCATATTATTCGCGGGCGAAGTTTTCCCCATGAAATATCTCCGGCAACTGGCGGAGATGGCGCCGGCGGCCGAACTCTACAATCTCTACGGACCGACGGAAACCAACGTCTGCACCTATTACAAAGTCGAGCGCGAGCGGCTGGCGAGTCTGGAAAAGTTGCCCATCGGGATTGCCTGCGCCAACACCGACGCCTTCGCCGTAACCGATGATGGGCGGCGCGCTGCTCAAGGCGAGACTGGTGAGTTGTACGTGCGCGGGCCGGCCGTGACCTATGGCTACTGGGCAGATCCTGAAAAGACGCAGAAGATGTGCGTGCCCAACCGCTTCGAACAGAACTTTGAAGAGAAGATGTATCGCACGGGAGACCTGGTCACGATGGCCGAGGATGGAAACTTTTATTTCCAGGGCCGTCGCGACAGCATGATCAAGAGCCGCGGCTATCGCATCGAACTGGGCGAAATTGAAAGCGCCCTGCTGAGTCACCCCGGAGTTCGGGAAGCGGCCGTGCTCGCGGTTCCGGATGAGATCGTAGGAAACCGCATCCGGGCCGTGGTGGCAATGCACGTTCCTGATTCCCTGAAGCCGGTGGAGTTGCAGCAGCACTGCGCCACCCGGGTTCCTAAGTACATGATTCCTGAACTTATCGAGCTTTGCCTGGAACTCCCGAAAACATCGACCGGAAAGATCGATCGAGTGAAGCTGGCGCAGGCGCCGGCAAAGGAACCAGTCACAGTTAGTGTTCGCTGAAGTCGCGGACAGCCGGGCCATCGAGTTTGTTGTAAAGCAGTACATTCCCAGCAGTTTGGAGACAGACATGATCGAGTCAGCAGCCGTAAAAGACCAGATTCGCGAATACGTTGTCGAAGAATTCGCGAAGACCAAGGGCATCAACCAGATCACTGACCAGGAGGTGCTCACCAAGAATGGCATCATCGATTCCATGGGCATTTTCCGCCTGGTGGCGTTTCTGGAAGAGACGTTTAACGTCCGCATCGGCGACGAAGAAATCACTCACGACAACCTGGAAAGCATCGATGCCATTGAACGGCTGGTGATTTCGAAAGCGAAGAAATAGCCGGCTTCAAGCGGCACTCTCAACGGGCGGCGCACAGATTGCCCGGTTTCGTTCGCAGTTCGGTTCTTACTCCTCCCTTTCCCCGCACCAATTCTGGTACCCGGTTCGTCAGAGATCTCTCATGGGCATAAATCGCAAGTTTTTTTCGAACGGATTCAAGCTGTTTGACCTGCTGTTGATGGTGTGTGCTTTCGCGGTTTCCACACTGCCTTTGTTCCACCGCGTAGGCCGATTCAGTCTGGCCGAGTTTTTCGAGATGCGGGTGAAGCTCGCCAACTTACTATTGTTTTGCATCTTTCTGTTGCTCTGGCACCTGCTGTTCAAAGTGTTCGGCCTCTACCGGTCGATGCGTTTGTCGAGCCGCTGGGAGGAAATCCGGGAAATCTGCGGAGCGACAACTCTTGGCACGATCGCCATCGCCGCAGCGGCCCTGCTATTTCGTATTTGGGTTGTCAATCGAGTTTTTCTGGTGTTGTTCTGGGTACTGACCACCAGTTCGGTGATCCTGAGCCGAATGCTCATTCGAGCTGTGCTGGCCTATGCGCGGCGGCATGGGCGAAACACCCGCAATCTGCTGGTCATCGGCACCAATGCCCGCGCCATGACGCTGGTGCAAAGGATCCAGGGCAAACCGGATTTGGGCTACCGGATCCTGGGATTCGCCGATGAAGAGTGGGACGGGTTAGAGGACTTCAAGAAACAAGGCTACCCGCTCGTCGCCGATCTGGAAACGTTGCCCGCCTATGTCCGCCGCAATGTGGTGGATGAAATCGTGCTGGCGCTTCCGATTCGGTCGTTTCACACTTTGGCCTCGCGGATTGCATGGGTATGCGAACAGCAAGGCATCATCGTAAGATTCATGCCGAACATTTTCGACCTGAAGGAAGCCAAACATCGGGCGGACGAATTCGGCGGCGACGAACATCTGGTCAGCCATGACAGCACGATTACAGACGTCTGGGGACTCGCGGTCAAGCGTGCCATTGACGTGGTGATTTCAGCGGTGGCCATCATTTTTCTGTCGCCCGTGATGGTGATCACGGCGGTGCTGGTGAAGCTGACCGCCCCTGGCCCCATCTTCTTTATACAGAAGCGCCTGGGCCGTAATAAGAGGATGTTCAATATCTACAAGTTCCGCACCATGGTGGTCGATGCAGAGAAACAACTCAAAGACCTTGAACATAAGAACGAGGCTGACGGAGCGGTTTTCAAGATCAAGAACGATCCGCGCATCACGCCGCTCGGCCGCTTTCTGCGGAAAACCAGCATCGACGAACTTCCGCAACTCTTTAATGTGCTCAAAGGCGATATGAGCCTGGTGGGCCCTCGCCCGCTGCAGGTGCGGGACTACGAATTGTTCGATACCTTCTGCGAAGACTGGCAGCGCCGGCGTTTCAGCGTTCGTCCAGGAATCACCTGTCTTTGGCAGATCAAGGGACGGAGTTCGATCCCTTTCGAAAAGTGGATGGAATTGGATCTGCAATACATTCGTACCTGGTCGTTATGGTTGGATCTGGAAATTCTGGCCAAAACCGTCCCCGCGGTTTTGAGAGGTTCCGGGGCGGCGTAACAACGCCGAACTAAACTATGTCTTCTGTCAAATCATTCAATCTTCCAGCTGAAATACCGACACCGAAACTGATGCACGCACCGGGAGCTTCCTGCGTTGCTGAATTAGTGGCACAGCAGGCGGCTGCAAGTCCCCGCGCGGTCGCCGTCTCCGCTGGTCACGAAGTTCTTTCCTACTCCGAGCTTGACGGCCGCGCCAACCGTCTGGCCAATTATCTTCGTGCTATGGGTGTGGGCCGGGACACCGCGATAGGCCTTTACCTGGAGCGCTCGCCGGCCATGGTGGTAACGGCTCTAGCGATTCTGAAAGCTGGCGGCGCCTACATTCCTCTCGATCCGGCTCAGCCCCCGGCGCGTCTGGCTTTCATGCTCGGCGATTCGGAGGCGCGCGTCGTGGTGAGCACGAGGGCGCTGGCCGAGAGATTGCCGGCGGGCTCCTGGCAAGTTGTTACCCTGGACGGCGACGCCGATAAAATTGCCGCCCAGCCCGAGACCCAGCCAGCAGTTACGGTGAGGCCGGAGGATTTGGCCTACATTATTTATACTTCCGGTTCTACGGGACAGCCCAAGGGCGTGGAACTCGTTCATTCCGGTCTATCGAACCTGGTGGCCTGGCATCGACGAGCGTTCCACGTGACCTCAACGGACCGCGCCAGCGCTCTGGCTTCGCTGGGATTCGACGCCGCGGTTTGGGAGCTGTGGCCCTACCTGGCTTCCGGCGCCAGCATACATCTTCCGGAGGAGCGGATTCGAAGCGATGCCAAAGGGTTGCGCGACTGGATGGTTTCCGAGCGCATCACGGTCGCCTTCGCCGCCACGGCGATGGCGGAGAACCTTATGCAGCTGGAGTGGCCGGGAGCGACCGCTCTGCGATTTCTGCTCACCGGCGCCGACACACTGAAGAAATATCCTTCGCAGCGGCTGCCTTTTGTTCTGGTGAATAACTACGGCCCGACCGAAGGCACGGTAGTCAGCACGTCGGGTGTGGTTGCAGCCGATAGCTTGGCAAACCAGGCCCCGTCCATCGGCCGTCCGATCGACGGAGTCCAGGTTTATATACTGGATGAAAATCGGCAACCCGTATCTCAAGGGACGACGGGAGAAATCTACATTGGCGGCGCCGGTCTGGCGCGCGGCTACAGGAAGCGTCCCGATCTGACCGCGGAACGTTTTATTGCGAGTCCCTTCAGCGCGGAAGCGGGCGTCCGGCTCTACCGTACGGGAGATCTGGCCCGCTGCCTGCCGGACGGGCAGATCGCATTTCTGGGGCGGGTCGATGAGCAAGTGAAAATTCGTGGCTACCGGGTCGAACCAAGTGAGATCGCCACTGTCCTCGGTCAGCACGCCGCAGTGCGAACCAGCGTGTTGATCGCCCGAGAGAGTGCTCCAGGTGAAAAAGAATTAGTGGCCTATGTGGTTTTATCTCCCGGCGCGAAGCTGAATGCCGGAGAACTCCGCGACCACCTCAGGAAGAAACTGCCCGACTACATGGTGCCGTCGGAATTTGTCGCCATTGAAAGCGTGCCGGTAACCGCGAATGGCAAACTGGATCGCGCGGCCCTCCCGAGTTCCAACGGAAACCGGCACAGCGAGACCTATGTTGGGCCGCGGACCGCAGTCGAAGAAGAGCTGGCAAAAATCCTCGCGCCCTTGCTGAAGCTGGAACGGGTTGGAGTCAACGACAACTTCTTTTTGCTGGGCGGCCACTCCCTGCTGGGAACTCAGTTGATCGCAAGAATCAGCGAACGCTTTGAAGTCGATCTGACTCTTCTGAAGCTATTCGATCACCCAACCGTCGCCGAAATGTCAGTCGAAATTGAAGAACTCATCCTCGCCCGAGTCGAGGGCAAGAGCGAGTTTAAACTCGCAGGAGACCGCCACCGCAGTGTCGTCTAGCACAAAAACTCCGCCCAAGCCGGAAAGCCGGGACGCGGCATTGAGCCTGTATCACCTTCTCGAACCGGAGGTGTTGGCCAATCCTTATCCGCTTTTCCGGCGCCTGCGCTCGGAAGATCCCGTGCATTGGGACCCCTTTCTGCACGCCTGGGTAGTCACGCGCTATCCCGACGTCCTCGAAGTGCTCCTGAACTTTTCGGCCGACCGCACGCCCACTCCCGCGCAACTTGATGAGATGGGGCTTTCCACGTTGAGTCCGATCGCGCGCGTGATGGTAAAGCAGATGCTCTTTCTCGATGCTCCGGCCCACACGCGGCTGCGCAGCTTGTCGTCGAAGGCCTTTACTCCGGCGCGGGTCGAAGAATTGCGCGGGCACATTCAGGACATCGTGAACCATTTGCTGGATGGAATTCAGGTGAAGGGCGAGATGGATGTGATTGCCGATCTCGCCGAGCCGCTGCCCGCAATCGTCACGGCTGAAATGCTCGGTGTTCCCACCAGTGATCATCCACAGTTGAAGTCATGGTCGGCGGATTTTGCCGAAATGCTGGGAAATTTCCAGCATAATCCGGAGCGCTACCCGCAAGTCTTGAAAGCGGTCGCCAATCTAACTGAATACTTCCAGAATGCGATCCGCGAGCAGCGTGTAACCCCGCGCGCGGGTTTGATTCACTCGCTGCTGACTGCGGAAATCGATGGCGACCGGCTCACCGAAGAAGAAGTGATTGCGAACTGCATCGTAACCATGGTGGGCGGCCAGGAAACTACCACAAACTTGATTGGCAATGGTTTGCTTACGTTGCTGCGCAATCCCGCGGAAATGGAGAAGCTGCGCAACGATTCTTCGTTGATTCCATCCGCGGTCGAGGAAATGCTGCGCTACGAGAGCCCTAGCCAGCATACCGCTCGCATGTGTCCGTCAGACCGGGAGATGGGTGGGAAGCTGATCCAAAAACGTCAGGCAGTGATCGCTGTGATGGCAGCGGCCAACCGCGACCCGGAACGCTTTCCTGATCCCGACCGCTTCGACATCGCCCGCAAAGACAATCGCCACCTGGCCTTCGGCTATGCCGCTCACTTCTGTTTTGGCGCTCCGCTGGCGCGCGTGGAAGGGCAAGTTGTGTTCGAGGCGCTGTTGCGGCGGCTCTCGGATCTCACACTGGTGCCGGAACCGATCGAATGGCGCTCGAATCTGGGCTTACGCGGACTTAAGGCGCTGCGCGTTAAGTTCGGAGGACAGTCAGCAGCTAAATCCGCAGGCAAATCGACCGACCGGCAAGCACGGCAAGTGAATCCAGCAGTTACGCCGTCCGTTGCGCAAGGCCGCTGCCCATTCGAGGCGCAGGAATCTCAGCAGAAAAAAACAACGCGGGGTGATAGTCCAGAGAGCAAACAGGATTTGATCCGGAAATACTTACAGTCCCGGACATCTAACAAGGTCGACGACGCGCCCACCATTCCCCGCAGTGCGCCGGGGCCAGCGCCGCTCTCTTTTGCCCAGGCACAGATTTGGCTGCATGGCCAGTTCGCAGAGGATCTCTATAACGAGTCGATAACGATTTATCGCCGCGGACCACTCGACCTGCCTACGCTACAGCGCAGCCTGGCCGAGGTCATTCGCCGTCACGAAGCCTGGCGCACCACCTTCAAAGAGATCGACGGACAGCCGGTGCAGATCGTGCAGCCGCCTTTTGTGCCGAGTGTTGAGGCCGTGGATCTGCGGCACCTCATGCCGGATCAACGGGAACCTGAGGCCCTGCGTCTGGCGCGCAAGCGCGCGCGAGTTCCGTTTGACATGGCACGCGGGCCGCTGTTGCGCGCCACGCTCGTGCGGCTCGGGGAAGAAGAGTATCGTCTTTATCTCGTCCTGCACCATATTATTTTTGACGGCTTCTCCATCTATCGCGTCTTTCTGCCAGAGCTGGTGAGCGTTTATAAGGCATTCCTCGCGGGAGAGCCTTCTCCACTGCGGGAGCTGCGTTTGCAGTATTCAGATTTTGCCCACTGGCAGCGGGAATCGCTCGGCAGCGCGCAACTCGACGAATCGCGCGCTTACTGGTCGGCCCAGTTGGATGGTGAACTGCCGGTCTTGGAGTTGCCCACCGATCGTCCGCGTCCGGCGATGCAGAGCTTCCGCGGGGCCATGCAGCGGTTCGCGTTTTCCAGGAATCTTTCCGACCGTTTGCATCAGCTGGCGCAGCGTGAGAATACGAGCTTTTTCACCACGATTCTGGCAGGTTTTACAGCTTTGCTGCGGCGCTACAGCGCGCAGCAGGATTTCGTGATTGGCACGGTCACCTCGGGACGGAAGCGTTCAGAATTGGAGACGCTGCTCGGGTGTTTCCAGAATCCTTTGGCGCTTCGTTTGAAATTGTCTGGCGACCGAAGCTTCCGCGATCTGCTGGCGCATGCGCGGGAAGTTACGCTGGGAGCGCTATCTCATGATGACGCACCGTTTGAACGGCTGGTCGAAGAACTCTCGGTGCGCCGCGACACCAGCCGCAACCCGCTGTTCACCGTGATGTTCTCGCTGGTCCCGCCGACGGCGGCTTTCGAACCGGGATGGGACCTGAACCAGCTTGATCTTGAGATCGGCACCGCGAAGTTCGATCTCGATCTCGAACTCGACGACCGGCCGGAAGGCCTGTTTGGCCGCTTCGTTTACAGCACTGACCTGTTTGACGCAACCACCATGGAACGCATGGCCGGACATTTCGAGACCATGCTGGAAGCGATTGTTGCCGATCCTGACGAAAGAATTTCCCGTTTGCCCATGCTGACCGCGGCAGAAAAACAGCAGCTCAGAGATTGGAACCGCACCGATATCGACTATCCACGTGAAGTCTGCATGCACGAACTGGTCGAAGCGCAAGCGGCGCGCACTCCCAACGCCAATGCGGTGGAACACGTCGGCCGGCACCTTACCTATCGCGAACTGGAACAGCGCGCCAACCAGCTGGCACATTTTCTGAAGAGACGCGGAGTTGGGCCGGAATCGAGAGTGGGCATCTGTTTGCGCCGGTCTCTCGAATTGCCGGTGGCCCTGCTCGCGGTGCTCAAGGCCGGTGGGGCATGCGTACCGCTCGACCCCGCCTATCCCAAGGAACGCCTCGCCTACATGCTCGAAGATTCGCAGACAAAGCTGGTGCTTACCCAGCCCGGCCTGCTGGCGGAAGTCACTGACTTTGACGCCGAAATCATTACTCTCGATGCCGAATGGAATTCGTTTTCCAAAGAAAGTTCGGAGATCGTCCACAGCGAAGTCAAGCCGGAGAATCTGGCATACGTCATCTACACTTCGGGTTCGACCGGCAAACCGCGCGGAGTTCTCCTCAGCCATCGTGGCCTGGTGAATCACAATACGGCGGCGGTGAAGCTGTTTGGCATCACCCCGGCGGACCGGATGGCTCAGTTCGCATCGATTTCCTTTGACATTGCAATCGAAGAAATTTTTCCGACCTGGATTGCCGGGGCCGCGCTGGTGATTCGCGAGGAAGACGCATCGCTGGCTGTGGGCGACTTCCTGCGCTGGGTGAGCGAGCGGCGCGTTACCGCGCTCGATCTGCCCACGGCCTACTGGCACGAGTTGGTTGGAGAGCTTTCGGAATCAAGTCTGCAATTGCCGGAGAGTCTGCGGATTGTCATCGTAGGCGGCGAAAAAGCATCCTCCGCCGCGCTGACGGCCTGGCACAGACTCGCCGGTTCGCGGGTGCGCTGGGTCAACACCTACGGCCCGACTGAAACCAGCGTGATCGTGACCAGCTTCGAACCCGAGAACTGGGATGCGATTCCCCCCATTCTTCCCATCGGCCGTCCCATCGCCAATACCAAGATTCACATCCTCGATGAGCACCTGCAACCGCTGCCCGTAGGCATCCCCGGCGATCTTTTCGTGTCCGGGCCGGGATTGGCACGGGGTTACTTGAACCGGCCCGAGGTCACAGCTGAGAAATTTGTCACTGATTCATTCAACAGCGAGCCCGGAGCGCGGATGTATAAGACCGGCGATCGTGCCCGCTATCTGGCGAATGGCCAAATTGAATTCGCAGGGCGCACCGACGACCAGGTTAAGATCCGCGGCTATCGTGTCGAATTGAAAGAGATCGAATCGGTATTAGGATCGTACGCAGGCGTCCGCGAGGTCGTGGTGGTGGCGCGGGAGAGCGCTCGCGAGAGCGGGCCGAACGATAAATATTTGGCGGCGTATGTCGTGCCTTCGCGCGACCAGGCTCCGACCGGCAGCGAGCTGCGGTCTTACCTGAAGCAGAAACTTCCGCATTACATGGTGCCTTCCGCATTTGTCCTGTTGGAAGTGATGCCGAAAACTCCGAACGGCAAAGTGGACCGGCGCGCTATGCCGGCCCCGCAGCCTGCCGACTTCACCGAGCCCAACGAATACGTCGCACCCGCGGACGAACTCGAGAAAAATCTGGTCAGGATCTGGTGCGCGGTTCTGAGCAAGGAAAAGATCGGTACTCGCGATAACTTCTTCGATCTGGGCGGGCACTCATTGCTGGCTGCCCGGCTCATGCACCGGATCGAGCAAACTCTCGGACATCGCCTTCCCCTGGCAGCGTTGTTACAGTCGCCTACGGTCGAACAATTCGCGGCGTTGCTCCGGCAGGATGGATGGTCGGCCTCGTGGTCTTCGCTGGTCGCGATTCAACCCGAGGGCTCGCGTCCGCCTTTTTTCTGCGTGCATGGCGTCGGAGGCAACGTCGTCGGCTTTCGCGATCTGGCGCGCCACATGGGACCGGAGCAGCCGTTCTACGCCCTGCAGCCCCAGGGCCTCGACGGCAAGCGCCCCTGCGTGACCAGCGTCACGGAAATGGCTGAGAGCTATCTGCGCGAAATTCGCCGGGTTCAGCCGGAGGGACCGTATCGTATCGGGGGCTACTCCTTCGGAGGATTGGTCGCTTACGAAATGGCGCAGCAGCTCCTCGCTCAGGATCAGGATGTCAGCGTGCTCGCGCTGTTCGACACCTATCCCGGCAAGATGGAATCCCGAAGCTCGCAGCTGCTCAAGCTCCGCAAGCTTCCACTGAAAGCGGCAGTCACCTTTCTGGTGAAGAAGGGTACCTTCGTTCTAATGACGCTGCGCAAGCGCCTCGAACTGCAGATGCTCCCCCGCCCGTTGCGCAACGTTCGGCAGGCCTGCGCTGTTGCGGCTGCGGGATACGATGTTCAGCCCTACGCCGGCCAGGTCACGTTGTTTCGCGTGAAAGAAAAATCCGCAGGCAGCCTTGACGACCCTTACGCCATCTGGTGGCGGGTTGCCGCTGGCGGAGTCGATCTCCGCGAGATCAGCGGTGACCATCTCAGCTTGCTCAAAGAGCCGCAGGTGAGGCTGCTCGCCGAAGAGTTGAATGCCGCGCTCGATCATCCCTCCGCCAGCGAAAACTCCCTCGTCGCGGCTGTGAGCTACTAAGCCGGTTCGGCTCAGGATCCAGTCAGAGTCAAGACTTCACAAATCAGAAATTGAATCCAGAAATAAAGACAAGGTTCTCCGGTAAATAATGAGTTCGCCCGATACAGAAGAATTACTCGATCCGGAAATTAACTGTGACGCCGTTGCCGGGCTCGATGACGAACCTGGCAAGCCTGAGGGCGCCCGCTCCGGCAAATTCGCCCGCTGGATCACGAAGGGCGGCTTGGCCATCGTCGATCAGGGATTGATCTCCGGATCGAACTTCCTGATCGGAATCCTGCTGGCGCGCTGGCTCATGCCTGAGCAGTACGGAGCATTTGCTCTCGCATTTTCAGTATTCCTGTTGCTTTCCTATGTTTACCAATCGTTTCTGGCAGAGCCGCAGGCGGTATTCAGCGGGTCGGCCTACAGCCGATCGCTGCGCGGGTACCTGAAAACGCTGCTCGGCATTCACCTGATTCTGACGTGCTTTGGCGTAGTTTTCCTGGGAGGTGCGGCCGCGATTGCCGCGGTCTTAGGGAAGGGAAATGGCCTGCCCGGGGCGCTGGCCGGAGTCGCAATCGCTTCGCCCTGCATTCTTTTTTTCTGGCTGATGCGCCGCTCCTTCTACATGAACATGGCGCCGGGGCGCGCCGCCGTGGGAGCGTTTCTTTACTTCGTGGTAGTCACCGGCGGATTATTTGTCGCCTACAAAAAGTCGCTGATCTCTCCTTTTTCCGCATATCTCCTGATGGCGTTCGGCGCCCTGGGCACGGGCTTTTACCTGCTCTCGCAAATCAATAAAGCTTTGCCGCCCGATACCGCCGTTCCGCCCACCAGGCGTGAGGCCTGGCGCAAGCACTGGGCATACGGCAAGTGGGCGCTCGCGGTCTCCGTCGTAACCTGGATTCCTTATTACATGTATTACCCGCTGGTCAGCGCTTTTTCCGGGATGGCGCAGGCCGGGCAGTTGCGGGCGCTGATGAACCTTTCGCTGCCCATGGAACAAAGCTACACGGCCCTCTCCATTCTTTTTCTGCCTTACGCGGCGCGGGTGTGCCGCGAAAAGGGCATCTCCAGCGCGGGCCCGCTGGTGGCCAGAATCACGCTGCTCTTCGTGGCCGGCGCGGTGGTTTACTGGGCGGTGCTCATTCCATTCAAGGGCCCGGTGTTCCACCTGCTCTACGGTGGAAAATATATGGAAGTGGCGCACCTCATTCCCTACGTTGCGCTGGGAACTACCATGTGGGCCGCGGCTTTTGGTCCCGCCATTTTGTTGCGTGCCATCGAGTCCCCCGATTCCATCTTTTATGCCCGCTGCGTAGCCAGCGCGCTCTCGTTGTTGATTGGGGTCCCCGCCACGCGCTCCTTTGGCCTGTGGGGAGTGGTGTGGAGCATCATCATCGCCAACTTCTCGGCTTTTCTGATCTCGCTGTACATACTAAATCGCAAATCGAAATCAGTTGCAGTGCTGAATCCAGTTTTGCAAGGTGAGGACTAGATTTTTGGTATGACGGCTCTGAAAGAACTCTTCCCCACGCCTCCCGAGCCAAACTGCGGGCGCCTGGGCGAGGGCCTTGCAGCCAGGACTCGACGTATTCGGCCTCAGACGTTCTTGCGTAACCGAAAGACAATGACTTTGGTACTCAAGCAAATTGCTTCGGTTCTGGCGATGATGATGCTGGCGGCCTCTATGGCTTTTCCTCAGGCCAAAGACGACGCGTCTGACAACGAGACTCTGCGTCAGGCTGCCGAGAAGACAGGCTTCTGGGTAGGCACGACCATCCAGGGCAGAATGTGGAATCACGATCCGGAATACAAGCCGGTGCTGGGCAGGGAATTCAATGCTGCGGTTTCCATCGTTTTTCCACTTCTTACGCAACCGGAGCGCGGACGCTTCAATTTCGATGGCATGGACGAGGCCATGAGTTTCGCCAGACAACACAACATGAAACTCATGGGGCATTGCCTGGTTTACAACAACTCCACCTCTCCGTCCTGGCTGCACTTTAACGGATTGACTTGCGGCGGTTGGTCGGCAAAGGATCTCGACGAAATACTGAAAGACCACATTCAGAAAGTTGTCCGCCACGGCGGCGATGCTTATTACTCCTGGGAAGTCGCGAACGAACCAACGCAGCAGATGCGCAACAGTTGCTGGGCACGCATTCTGGGCGAAGAACAATATATGGTGAAAGCCTTCCAATACGCCCGCGAAGCCAATCCGAACGCATTACTCATATTGAACGACACGTTCGGCCAGGCTGGGTTCGAAAAAGACCGTGCCGATAATTTTTTCTCCCTCGTAAAGAGGCTCAAAGACGCAGGCGCCCCGATCGACGCGGTGGGGACCGAAATGCACTGGGAGATGCCGCAGTTGCGCCCCACCTACCTCGACGAATTCAAAGAATTTCTCGATAACGCGCGGAAAGTAGGGGTTAAGGTCCACATCAGCGAGATGGATGTTTACCAGGGTCCGACAAATTCTCCCGAGGCGTTCGCCAAGCAGAAAGAGATTTTCTACAACATCGTGCATACCTGCCTGCTCGATTCGAATTGCATCGGCTTCATGACCTGGGGCATTGCCGACCGCTACACCTGGCTGCGCACTTCAGATTGGAAGAACATGCCCGATGCCAAGCCCGTGTTATTTGACGACGACTATAAGAAGAAGCCTGCCTATTACGGCGTTCTGCAGGCATTGAAAGAGGGACGATGAGCAGCAGCGTCTTAGAGCGGGCACAGGAACATAACCTGGAATTGCGCCGCCGCAATCCCATATGGGTGATCTTGCTGTTCGTCCTGGTTGGTTTTTCCATCGCCGTCCTCGTGTCGATGCTGGCTGGTTCGAAGCCTTATGGCGTCCTGGTGGCGGCGGGGGGCATTTTCATGACGATTCCCGTGTCCGCGCTTCTTATCCAGGCACTGCCGCAGGGAATCGCAAAGGCCAAGATCCTGGCGCGGAACTGGACCTGGTGGCACCCACTCTGGTTTCTAATCTTTTTCAGCATGCTGGTGTTCCGCATCCGCGACGTCGGCGCCGCCAAGGCCAATCCCCTCGATGCATGGGCGATGACCCGCGTTCTCCCCGAAGCATTTGTCGCTCTGGCCCTGATCATCCGCCTGCTGCTGCGGAAGCCCAGTTGGATGCGCGCTCTGTTTACCGGCATCCCCGGAGCAATGGCGGTTTATTGCCTCATATGTCTGGCCTCAACCGCGTGGTCGGTGAACGCCTCGTGGACGGCTTATAAATCGCTCGAATTTCTGGCTGACGTTGCCTTGCTCGCCGCCATCGTGGCCAGCGCCGATTCGTCCCTGACCTACCAGAACCTTCTGGATTGGACTCTCACTTTCTACGGATTGTCTCTGGCCGGTGTCTGGATCAACCTTCCGATCTGGCCCCAGGAAGCGATGGATGGTGGCCGGCTTACTGGTGTGCTGCCGGTGGAGGCTTCCAACAGCGTTGGAACTTCAGGCGCCGTGCTGGCTCTGGTCGCTCTCTGCCGCTTGATGCCGCTGTTTGGCCGCGCCCGGAATCGCGCCTGGTATTTCCTCCTATTAATCTTTGGCCTCGTTTCCATGGTCTTATCGGGAACCAGAAATTCAGAAGGCGCGTTTGTTTTTGGCGTAGCGCTTATCGTGCTCTTCTCCAAGCGCCTGCGTAAAATTTCGTTGGCCGCCACCGCCATTGCAATCCCTTTTCTGGCCATAGCCACCCTCGTGACCGACCGCTTGTGGCAGAGGGCTTGGGGCGTGGCATCCACCGTGGTCCAGCGCGACCAGTCCTCGGCTGCGTTTGACTCCATGAGCGGACGCACCGCCTGGTGGGCCTATGGCATCGATCAGTTGATGCATCATCCCTTCACTGGAATGGGAGCTTACGCTGCCGGCCGTTTTGCAGTGCTTGGCAAACTCGGCGTCGGTGCCGCTGCCATGATGCACAGCGACTGGATCGAGGTCATCATCGGCACCAGTTTCTGGGGACTCATCCCATTCGCCGGTGCCTTGATCGCTGCCTGGTGGTTTCTGGGTCGATGCATCCGCAGCAACGCCTTCGGCCCCGACGAGCGTCAGCTCGCGCTGGAGTTCTTTGCCCTGCTTGGCATGCTCACGGTGCATTCCTTCTTTAACGACGAACTGAGCTGGCACTGCCCGCTGCTTTATTTCGCCATTCTGGGCTACGCCGAGTTTGTGAGAGTGCACCAGAAGGCCGATCCCGTTCCCGCGCCCGTAGAGCGGCGCGCCTGGGAGCCCTCCGTGGTTTCGTGATGGTGGTTTCGTGATGGATGACTTCACGACGCATGATTTTTCATGATTAAGACTTCTTGATCAAAGACGTATCGCAAGAATGAAGTACGGGATAAAAGGTTTTTACAAGTTGCAAACAAAACAAAACTCTTAAGGGGAGTGAACGAAAAATGGGGAACAAGACTCGAATTCTGGTAACGGGTGCCGGCGGTTTCATTGGTCATCATCTGGTCAAGCGGTTGAAAGCGGATGGTCACTGGGTTCGCGGCGTGGACATCAAACAGCCGGAGTATGAAAAGTCCGCCGCCGACGATTTTCGCGTTCTCGACCTGCGCCTCTGGGAAAACTGCCTGGAAGCCACGCAGAATATCGACCAGGTCTACAACCTCGCTGCCGACATGGGCGGCATCGGCTACATCACCGCATTCCTGGCCGACATCTCGAAGAACAATATCCTGATTAACGCCCACATGCTCGAGGCCAGCAAGCAGAGTGGAGTGAAGCGCTTCCTGTTCTCGTCTTCGGCCTGCGTCTACGCGCAATCCAAACAGAAATCGGCCGAAGTCACGCCGCTCAAAGAAGAAGACGCCTATCCCGCAGATCCCGAGCCAGGCTACGGCTGGGAAAAGCTCTTCGCCGAAGAGCTCTGCCGCTACTACTACCACGACTACAAATTCGAGACGCGGATCGTCCGCTTCCACAACGTGTACGGCCCGCTCGGCACCTACGACGGCGGCAAAGAGAAATCTCCCGCCGCCATCTCCCGCAAGGTCGCGAAAGCCACCAACGGCGGCGAGATCGAGATCTGGGGCGACGGCGACCAGACGCGTTCCTACATGTATGTGGACGATTGCGTCGAAGGTCTGATTCGCCTGATGGCTTCGAACCATCGCGAAGCGCTCAACCTCGGCACCGACGAAATGGTCAGCATCAATCACCTGGTCGACATGATCTGCAAAATCGCCGGCAAGAAGTTGACCAAGCGCCACGACCTGACCAAGCCCCAGGGAGTTCGCGGACGCAACAGCGACAACACACTGCTGCGCAAGGTCCTCGGCTGGGAGCCAAACATGCCGCTGGAAAAAGGTCTGGCCATCACCTACAAGTGGATTGCCGGCGAAGTGAACAAGAACAAGAAGAAGAAAGAAGTCGGCGAGTTGGCTGAAGTTGCCGGCGACTAACTTCGTCTCGGACCCTCCCATGACTGAAGCTTGCGTGAACATCCTGGGCGTCAAGGTCCATGCCACCAGCATGGACCGCGCCCTCGATCAGATCGAATCGGCGATTGCCCGCGGCGACAAAGGCTACGTCTGCGTCACCGGCGTGCAGGGCGTGATGGAGGCCCAGGTCGATTCCAATCTGAAGCGCATCATCAATCACTCGGTTCTTACCACGCCCGACGGCCGCCCCACCGTCTGGGTGGGCTGGCTCCGCGGCTTCTTCAAGATGCGCCAGGTAACCGGGCCTGACATGATGCTCCGCATTTGCGCCCTGTCAGCGCAGAAAGGCTACACTCATTTCTTCTACGGGGGAAACGATGGCGTCGCCGAACAACTCAAAGATTCGTTGACGCGCCGCTTCCCCGGCATGAAAGTTGTTGGCACCTACACTCCTCCATTCCGTCCCCTTAACGCAGACGAAGAAGCCGATTTGGTCCGCATGGTTTCCGAATCGAAGCCGGATTTTTTCTGGGTCGGGCTCAGCACCCCGAAGCAGGAGAGGTTTATGGATCAATACCTCTCCAGGCTCGACACCAAATTAATGTTCGGTGTGGGCGCGGCGTTCGACATTCACACCGGACGAATCAAGGACGCTCCTTATTGGATGAAGGTCACGGGCGTGCAGTGGTTGCACCGGATTTATCAGGACCCGGCCCGTCTGTGGCGGCGCTACCTGGTCAATAATCCGAAGTTCGTATACCGCATAACGCTCGAACTTCTCGGCATCGCAAAGCAGGAGACCGCATAGCCACGGATTCTCACGGATAACCACGGATACTTCTTTTTAATATTTCTTAATCCGTGTGAATCCGTGAAGATCCGTGGCCAACTTGGCAGCAAATGAACCGCACGCATGAGAGTCCTACTCGTACACGGGTTTTACCAGCAGTTCGGAGGAGAGGACTCCGTGGTGCGCGCCGAGCGCGAATTGCTCGAACGCCACGGCGACGAGGTGTTTCTCTACTCCCGTCATAACGACGAGATCAAAGAGTTCGGCGCCGCCGAAAAGGCAAGCTTCTTCCCCCAGACGGTTTATTCCTGGAAGAGCGGCGGCGACATCGCGGACGCGGTCCACGGCTTCCAGCCCGACGTGGCCTTTGTCCACAATGTTTATCCCTTGCTCTCGCCGTCGGTCTATCACAAGCTCCACTCGCTCGGAGTGCCGGCGGTTCAGGTGCTTCACAACTTTCGGCCATTTTGCCCTAACGGTTTCTACTACACGCAAGGGCAGGTTTGTGAAGCATGCAAAGGTGGCAACTATCTGAACGCGGTGCGAAAGCGTTGCTACAAAGATAGCTACGTGCTCAGCGGATTGTACGCCATGACTCTGGGCTCGAACCGTCTTGCAGGAATGGTCGACAAGATCGCCGGATTTATCTGCCTGACCGAATTCTTCAAGATCAAGATGCAGGAAGCCGGCGTTCCCGATTCCAAATTGTTTGTCCGGCCTAACTTTGTTTATGCGCCGCCTCTGTCCGCGGGCCCAAGCGATGCCGGCGGCTATGCCATTTACATGGGGCGCTTGTCCCCGGAAAAGGGATGCTGGACCTTAATTCACGCCTTTGAACAGTTGCCGCAAGTTCCCCTGAAGGTCCTGGGAACCGGGCCGCTGGAGCAGGAATTGAAAGATTATGTGCGCCAGAAGGGAATCGGCAACATTGAATTCCTTGGGTTCAAAAGCGGCGACGAGAAATGGCAGCTCCTCCGAAATTCCCTTTGCTTAGTCGTTCCCTCGGAGTGGTACGAGAATTTTCCAGTAACGGTTCTCGAAGCCTTCATGGCAGCCAAACCAGTAGTCGCCGCGCGCATTGGTGGGTTGCCCTATATCGTGCAAGACGGCGACTCGGGTCTTCTATTTGAATCTGGCAAAGTGGGCGAACTGGTCCAGAAAATTCAACAACTGGCGGATGACCCCGCTGCCGCCGTACGCATGGGCGCCTGCGGCCGCCGCTTGAGCGAGACCAAGTATGGCCCCGATCAAGGCTACAGCAATCTTATGAAAGTTTTCTCCCAGGTGCAGGCCACAGCATGAGTACCGCCGCCGACATGAGGATTGAACGCCCGACCTCGGCCCAGGCCTCCGGCCAGCTTACCGGGCCAAGCTCTGGGTCCAGCTTAGGGTCAAGCTTCGTTCCAAGCTTGGAGCCAATGAGCCCGGCTCCGGTTTTTGTAGTGGGGATGTGGCGCTCGGGAACCTCGCTCTTGTATGCATTGCTGAACCAGCATCCGCAGATCGGGCTCATGTACGAATCTGATTTTCCGTTGCTCTCCCCGCTCTTCTTGTTGCCGCTCAAAAGTTCTTCGTGGATACCCAAGGTCGACTCCTGGAACGGAGCGTTGACCCGGCACAAGATTGACGCCGCCGGCATTCCTGAGGACACAGTTGATTTGCCGAATGCCTTTCGCGAAGTGGCCCAGCAATATGCCAGGAAAAAAGGCGCAACGGTTTGGGGATGCAAGTCGCCCAACTACTACGACTGCATGAACCAGTTAGCCGACTGGTTTCCTGACGCGAAATTCATCGTCATATGGCGCGATCCGGCGGATGTTTGTCGAAGCATCGTGCGGGCAGCGCAAAAATCTCCCTGGTTCGCGCGGCCCGGAATGGACCTTCGGGCACTGCTTGGTTGTCACCGGATGAAGCAAGAGGCGGATCAGTTGGTCAATCGCGGCGCTGCCATTCACCAGCTGCAATACGACGACTTGGTGCGCGAACCGGTCGCTGCATTGACCGCCATTTGCGATTTCATCGGCATACCTTTTGATCCCAAGATGAATTCTCTCGAGGGCGCGGACCGCTCCGCCATTTATAACGGCGATCATCATTCCATGGTCAAAAGCGAAAAGATCGTTGCCAATCGCCAGCGCACCGAAGTGCTCTCTCCCGAACTAAAGCGCAAAATTCAGCGTTACATCAGGTTCTGGCGAAAAAAATATGACGGGAAGTGGCCGCTCAACGCGGAAGTAAGCGATGCGACCAAAACTGCTTCATGGTCTGAACGGACCCGCGACAGCATCCACCACGGGCTGTTCCGGATCTTCGACTTGACCGTTCCGGTCCTATATTGCGTCGTCCCCGTCGCACTCTGGCGAGAATACCGGCGGGTGAAATACCGTGATCGACAAGGTGTGCCCGAGTTTCCCGGAAGTGAGTAGCGTTGTCATCCTGAACACGCGTTTTTTGCGCAGTGAAGGATCTGGGCGAGCCGCGCGAAGCGTCGCGCACTTGCGACGCAATGGCGCGCGTTTGGCTCGCTACCTTTTCAAACTAACCTCTACCATGAAATGAAACCAGTTAATTTACTGTTCTTTATAAATAATTCATTCTAAAAGTGCTAGCATGCCTGCCGTTGTCGGCGGACTGGATACTCAAATGGGACACTCTTCGACGCTGTTCACTCACGCAAGCTTCAGGAAAAAGTTCCACGCTTGCGCTCGATCGGCCAAGTCAGCAGCTGTGCTTGCTTGCCTGGTGTTATCGCTTTGCGCCTCTGGCCTCGCCCAGAGCGGAACCATGAGCACGTTCGCGGGACTGAACAGCACAACAAAGGGCTCGAATGCTTCTGCTACCCCAGATGTGACCATCGCTGTCGGAACCCTTGAATACTGTGAGCACGTCAACAGCGAGTACCAATGCTGGTACAAGAGCGGCGTCAACGCCAATCAGCCCGTTAACTTTCTCGGCAGCACAAACCCCAAGACCGATGCGGGAGCCTGGAGCCAGAACAGCAACAACGGCGGCAACACTCCTAATTGCCCCACCGCCTACAGTCCCAATTCTCAGTTGATTCACGACAACGTCTACAACCTGTGGATCATGGAGAAGCGAATCACCTCCAAGCTCAACGGCTACAACTATATGTGCGTGGCCATCAGCAACGTCGAGGATGTTTCCTCCACTTCTCCTGCCTTCGCGTGGTTCGCTTTTGAATACAACCTCGACCTGGTGATTCCACTCAACTCCCACGGGAATTATTTCTACCCCGATTATCCGCAGGCAGGGTTGTGGCAAGACTCCACCACCACCACTCCTCCCTACACCGCGGCCACTGATCAGGCCATGTGGATCACTTACGACTTGCTAGATCCCAACAACGGCGACAACATAAACGCAGTACTGATCTGCGCCGTCGATTTAGCTGGCCTTCGCGCCAGCACTTCAAGTCCCTATGTCAACAATTCCCACACCCCGGCCTGCGCCGTCGCTCATCCCCTCACTACCTTTGATCAGCGCCGCAGCTGGGTGCCGGCCAATAACTCCGACACCACTCCTCCGATCTCCGCGGATGGAGAAATGTTTACCTACATGATAGAGCCCGTGAAAAACGGCTCCAGCTATCTGACGGATCCGAACCACACGCAGGGAGTTGAACAGTGGACCATCAACTGGACGGCAACGACTCCCACGCCAACCTTTGTCAACAGCTGGGACCTGCCGTCTACTCAGCCCAATGGAGATCAGTTGGGCTGTTTCAATCCTCTTAATTATTACGATACAGTCTGCGTTCCGCAGCCTTCGACCGCAACTACCGGTATCCACATCGACTCTGTTGCCGACCGCATGCAGCAGTTCTTCCACTACACTTCCAACGCCGGGTTGGGAAGTATTTGGACTTCGGCTCACGCCATTCAGATTATTCCGAACGCGACGAATTTCACTCAGACCGAAGCCGATATCCGCGTTCTGCAACGCAATACTTCGTCTCCCAATGCGGTCTACATTGCCGGAGACTATCCCATCCTCGATCCCGTTGATCCCAACGCGTATGTCGTACTGCCCAGCATCGCGCGCGACAAGGTCGGCAACCTCCAGGGCATTCTGGGAATTTCCGGCACTGGCGTCAATGAACATCCTGGCCTCGACAGCCTGAATTTCATTCCCGGCACTCTCACCTCCGGCACCTACGGCTATATTGCCAGTCCTCTCACCGATGGCGATGCCGAAGATACCGACACTTTGAACTACCGCTGGGGAGACTGGTACTCGGCGGTGCTCGATCCGAGCGACGGATGCACCGTCTGGGTTGCCGGCGAATATTTGCCAGTAAACCGCACCAGCGAGCCATATTGGTACACGGAGATGGCGTCGCTTCCTCCCATGACCTCTTGCGCCGGCCCAGTCACGCTTTCTACTGCCAACTTGAATTTTGGCACGGTGCAGGTCGGAGTGCAGAGTGCGCCGATCGTTGTGACCGTCACCAATAATCAGACGGTCTCCCTCAACATCACCGGCATTTCCGCCGGCGGTGCAGCCTTTACCCAGACCAATACTTGCCAGCAACCCCTTGGCCCGAACGGCGGCACTTGCACCATCAGCGTTTACTTCACCCCGACCGCCAGCGGCACAGCAACCGGCACGCTTACGGTTACCGACGGCGCAGCCAATAGTCCGCAAACCGCCTCGCTTACGGGTGTGGGCGCCAGTTCGGCGATATCGTTGAGTCCGGCAAGCCTTGCTTTCGGCAACCAGGTTCTGAACACCACCAGCGCCAGCCAAACCATTACGGCGACCAACACCGGATTTGTGAACCTCACCGTAAACTCCGTTGCCGCCAGCGGCAGCTACTCCCAGACCAATAATTGCGCCGGCGCCACGCTTACTCCGGGGCAGGCTTGCACCATCAGCACGACCTTTACTCCTGCCGTGACTGGATCGATCCCCGGTGCTATCACGATCAACGACACGGCCGTTGGCGCACCGCATGTGGTCAGTCTCAGCGGGAACGGACAACTCCCAATGTCGATGTCGGCGAACCTCACCTTCGCTGCCACGAACGTAGGTTCCACTTCTCCCGCCCAGACTATCAGCCTTACCAACAACCAGAGCCAGAGCGTGACCTTCACATACGCAACCAGCGGTGACTTCTCGGCCGTGGGCGGCGGCTCAACTCCTTGCAACGGCACGCTGGCCGCAAAGTCCAAATGCTCATTCTCGGTGACTTTCACACCGACCACGAACGGAGTCATCAAGGGAGCGCTGACGATCACTCCGACGCCTTCTGGAAATATTGTGGCTGGAGGCCTTACGGGAACGGGTCAAAGCGGCCCTGCGTCGCCGTTGACCTTCACCCCTGCGAGCCTGAGCTTTGGCAACGTTGGCTTAGGTACTTCAAGCTCCAAGACCGTGACGATTAAGAACAACACAGCGGCAGGAATGAACATCAACAGCATTACGGGCAGCGGATACTTCAGCGTGACGCAGATCGGGACCTCGCCTTGCGGCGGGAACTTGGGCGCCGGCAAGACATGCACGGTGAGTGTCACGTTTACTCCGCTGACGGCTGGCACCAGCGTCGGCGGCGTGACCGTTGCCGACAATGCCTCGGTCAGCACTCAGGTGCAGGACGCGAGCGGAGTTGGCGTACTGGACATCACGCTCTCGCCCACGACCATTAGCTTTGGATCCGTGACTGTTGGATCCACCAGCGTTGTGCAGGTTATTACTGTAACCAACAATCTGCTGACGGCGGTTCCTATCAACAGCGTGGTCGCAAGCGGTGATTTCATTTCGACACCGGGCGGAGCCCCGCAATGCGGAACCAGTGTTCCCGCTAACAGCACTTGCACCTTGGGAGTGGAGTTCAGTCCCAGCGTGACCGGAGCGATCAGCGGCGCGCTCACCTTCAGCTACGGTGCAGGATCGTCACCGCAGGTGGTGAGCCTGTCAGGAACCGGCGCGGCGAACTAGATCGCAAGGTAAGTAACGACGGCCCGCTGCTTCGGTAGCGGGCCGTTTTGTTTTTAGGGACAGACTTGCCGTCGCGATTAAATACTAACTCGACTGTTTCTCGGTCGAGTCCAGTCCGTTTGCCGAGTTCTTCTTCAGTAGTTCCAGCACCGGCCGCTGACTGCGTAGCACGCGCTGCTCTACTTCGGCCAGCGTGGTCCATTGCGGAGTTCCTTCCCACGAATTCTTCACTTCTCCACTGGCCTGCACTTCGAACACTGAGGTGTTGCAGGGCACATCGGCGTCGCTGAAATAGTTCAGCTTTAATTCCTTCCCGCTGACGCTCAATCCCGTTTCTTCCAGAATCTCCCGCCGCAGCGTCTCCTCTTCCGCTTCCCGCCACTTGGAAATTCCTCCGGGAAAGGAAAGCCCGCGTCCATCGTTGCGATGGATCAACAGGAATTTATCATCCCGCCGAATGATGCCCAGCGAAGCGCGAAGTTTGCCGAACAGCGGGAACCAGCCATACAGCGTGATGCAGGTGCGCGCGACCATCCAGAACACGCGGCGCTTGAGGTCATCGAGTACAGTCGGCAAGGGCCAAGTCTAGCACGCGACTTCAAGGCTTCGGCGGAAGGGCGACGTGGCAAGTTTTGGAACGCAGTGCGCATTTCGAGCCTGTGGATTTCAGCTTCAAAATACTTTGTGCGTACGCCGCGAAGAGCCATTCGTTTTGCGCTTTGTTTCCCGATTGCGGCATTTTCGAAGGTATACCCCCCTCCCCCTCGATTCATTGGAATCATCGAGTTAGCGAGAAATTGCAAAGTAATCTCTTGAAGTCAATAACTTGCGGGCAAAATCTTGTGTTCAAAGGATTTGCGCGCACCGCTGTTCCCATTCTTATACCGCCTCCGCCTTGGGATGATGAACTGATTCGCTGTGGCACACAAGGTCAGATGTCACACCGTGCCTGTGGATTTCGTTTTCGATTTCGCAGTTGCGAGCGCCCATTGTTTTGTAGATAATCCCGCCCTGAAAGGGAGGTAACTCTGATGCGCAGAGTGCCATTGCTGATTGTCATTGCTCTCCTAGTCGTGTCCGTAGGCCACACTTTTCCGCCCACGGCAGACTGGGCGATCAACGCCACGGCGATTGAAGGTTGCAGTTGCCCACACTTCTGCATTTGCTATTTCAACTCGCATCCAGCGCTGCACCACGAGCACGGCAAGGTTGAACACTATTGCAAGTTCAACAACGCCTACAAGGTCAACCAAGGTCACTATGGCGCAATCAGCCTGGCTGGCGCCAAGTTCTGGATCACCGGCGACCTGGGCAGCGATTTCTCCCAAGGCCAGATGGACTGGGCTCTGGTCACATTTGACAAAGCTACAACGGCGGAACAGCGGCAGGCGCTGGGTGAGATTCTGGGACACGTGTTTCCGGTAACGTGGAAATCGTTCAAGACCGCCGAGGGCGACATCGACACTTGGACCTTTGACAAGGACGGGGCGCATGCGACGCTGAACGGGGGTAAGACCGCCGAGGTCAAACTGAAGCGCTTTCAGGGCCTCACGGATGAACCTGCCGTGCTCAAGAATATTAGGTACTGGGGAACGCCGCGCAACGACGGCTTCGTCATGATGCCAAATGAAATTGAGACCTACCGCGAAGGCCCGAACGCGTTCGAGTTCAAGGGTACGGACGGATTCATGCTCACCTTCGACATGACATCGAAGGACATTGGCGCGGGCAAGCCTTCGACGAGTTACTAGCAAACGTTTTTTCTCGCTTGTTGGATATTGCGCCGGGCCGTCCCGGCGCTTTTTCCTTTTGTAGGGCGAATCTGTCTTGTTCGCGAGCATCGCCGTTGCACTCACTTCAGCCCCGCCAGCGCCTCGCGGTGCCTCGGATCGCCCGCGGCCCCCCGCACGCGAGGATTGCGACATCAGTTGCTGGCGCCGAGGTTTCGAGAGCGGACACCACTAAAGTGCCATTGACCAAACAAACGCTGGCGGACTAGCGTCCGAGTTGCGCCGCTTTTCAGAAAACTATCCCCAATTCAGCGCGAGTGGCGGCCCCCGGCTCCTCGACCCGGCGCGTTCGAGACCCCAGGTGCTATAGACCCCAGGCGTTCGACCAACTCAGTGGAGGTCTACGCTCATGAGCCCCGCTCAACCGTTGTTCCCGCACCAAATTAAATCAGCAAGTCGCGTTACGACCTTTCCAAAGGTCCAGCTTCGCGGTGCACTCGGCCGCACGCTACTCGAGAGGAGAACTAATATGAGCAAAGTGCAATACAGTTCGATTTCGCGAGCGGCGAGTACGGCGCTGGCGTTAGCGGTGGTGCTTCTGCTTGCGGTCGCCGCCACACCGGGGGCGCAGGCGCAGTATGAAGTGCTCTACAGGTTTGACGGCAAGGCAGCCGGAGGTGTTCCCTTTGCAGGTGTGATCCGGGACGCGGCAGGCAATCTTTATGGCACTACCGAGTACGGAGGCGATCTCAAATGCTTTCCGGGCGTTGGCTGCGGAGTGGTGTTCAAGCTAAACCCCGACACCGGTGAGGAAACGGTGCTGTACACCTTCACTGGCGGGACGGACGGCGCCGGAGCCAACGCAGGTTTAATCCGGGACGCAGCGGGCAACCTCTATGGCACCACCCCCGAAGGCGGCCATCTTAACTGCGAGGCAGAGGATGACCTTCCCCACCCCGGCGGCTGCGGAGTAGTGTTCAAGCTGGATACGACCGGCAACGAGACGGTGCTGCATAGCTTCACCGGGGCAGCGGACGGAAGTTTTCCCGAAGCAGGCGTGATTCGGGACGCGGCCGGTAATCTCTATGGCACCACTTCCGCCGGCGGCGATCCCAACTGCGTCATAGTCCCTGGCTGCGGAGTAGTGTTCAAGCTGGATACGACCGGCAAGGAGACCGTGCTGTACGCCTTCACTGGCGAGTCGGACGGCGCTTTTCCCACGGCAGTTTTGATTCGAGACGCTACAGGCAATCTCTACGGCACTGCCGAGAACGGCGGCGATCTCAACTGCATCCTTTCGCCCGAAGGCTGCGGAGTGGTGTTCAAGCTGAAGCCCGACACCCGCGAGTTAACCACGCTGTACGCCTTCACTGGCGAGGCGGCGGGCGCTATCCCCTTCCCAGGCGTGATCCAGGATACGGCAGGCAACCTCTACGGCACCACCGAGTTCGGCGGCGATAACAGCAACCCGGCCCTCGGCTTCGGAGTAGTGTTCAAGCTGGATACGACCGGGAAAGAGACCGTGCTGTACACCTTCACTGGCGGGGCCGACGGAGCCAACCCCCTAGCAGGCGTGATCCGGGACGCGGCAGGCAATCTCTACGGTACTACCGAGCAAGGTGGCGATCTCACTTGCGACGCACCCTACGGCTGCGGAGTAGTGTTCAAGCTGGATACGACCGGCAAGGAGACGGTGCTGCACACCTTCGCCGGAGGAGCGGACGGAGCGGATCCCACCGCCGCTCTGATCCAGGATGCGGCCGGCAATCTCTATGGCACCGCTTCTGCCGGCGGTTTTGACTGTAACTGCGGAGTGGTTTTCAAGCTGACTCCATGACGATTCAATCACCTTTCACCGCGTCCTGCGCGGAGATGTTCGGCGAGAACGCTAGTTAAGCAAGAGAGGCTAATCCAGCAAGACTGCTTTAATACCCACCGGAACAATGCCTCCCGAGATCGTGATGGGAGTGCTGGCAGTCGTCATGTCGCGATACTGCGTCCATTGAGAACCTACCGCCTGGTTCTTCGTGCTACAGGAACCATTCGTGCAGGTTTGCGAGGTGTCCCACATGATCTGATATTGCTTGCCAGAAAGATTGATTCCGCACGACCACAGCGTGCCAGTCGCCGCACACGGAGTAGTCAGAGTTGCTCCCGCCAGCCAGTTGTATACCTGCTGATAGGCTGTCTCTGCCTCGACCGGCTCAGCCTGAGAAGCGGCTGAGTACCACGCCATTCCAGAGATGTTGAGCGTCCAGTTGATCAGATAAAAGCGCGGCATGAAAGAAGCCGCCAGGTCTGTATTGATAAGGTAGTCGCCATTAAAGCCGGTCTTCGAATATTGCGCCTCGCCATCCCACAACGGCTTCAGCAAATCCGCCGGTTGCAGCATGCCGCGAATGTTTGAGACATACATCTGCATTGCCGATTCCGTTGTGCAGGGGGTGGGAGCGGGACAATTGTTCCCGCTCTCGGTTCCGGGCTTCATGTGGAAGTTAATGATATCGACCGCGGTCGAAATCGCATTCGCCGGATTCGGACACGGCAGTTGGTAGGTTGAAGGCGAGTCATTGCAATAGAGTTCGTTCTGCCCATACTTCAAGGCAGCACCCTTGGCATGCGCCGAGGCCATCACAATCTGCGCGGTCGGGTCGATGGCGGTTGCGGTGCAGGGGGCTGCAGTCCCATTGCCGTTTTCGTGGATCA
>Ga0187871_10000810_pt1 | contig 28814 bp, 19 predicted proteins | sample June2016WEW_16_1_FD_132988 | JGI IMG/M metagenome (GOLD analysis project Ga0187871, IMG submission 132988) | Peatland microbial communities from SPRUCE experiment site at the Marcell Experimental Forest, Minnesota, USA - June2016WEW_16_10 | ecosystem: Environmental > Terrestrial > Soil >...
AGGGTTCCCCGACTTTGAGCAGTTCTACCATCGCCGGTTTCCCGGCGGGCACTCAAGTTTTCGCTTAAGTCCGGTGCGTCTGCCGATTCCGCCACGCCCGCACGGATTCAAAGATAGCACGAAACAACGACTGACCCAATCGGACTTTTTAGTCTGCTGTCTATACCAGTTTCACCATCCCGCGGCAAGCGCCATTCTACCGCAGCCGTTTCCGTGTTTGCCACCACCGGCATTGATTTCAGGCTGTTATGTCTGTTTTATACTCGATGTGATATGAAGAGTCCAATACTCCTTCCACCAAGCATCAGACTGATCCTGGTTTTCTCGATCGTTGGGCAAGCGAATGCTCAAACAACATGCAGTGGTATGTGCCAATGTTCGCTAGCGGCTTACGCCGAAGCCAGGGCAGAACGGACCGGTCCAGACAACAACATTATCGTCTTGGCGAACAGTATTCTGAAAGATTCGCACGTTGCAGAAATATTTCCTCCCAAAATCGGTTCTTCCACCGTCGAGTACTTGGCAGCTAAAGTCATCAAGGAACGGTGCCGGAGGACCGGCAAACCGATTCCAATTGTAGAGCTATTGCCGATTCGGGAAGATCAGGGCTTTCTCGTCGTGCGCTGCGCAGAGTTCGGGGCATATACCCGGCACGGCAAGTTGATTCTTGGTGTCTACGGCGGATACGAGGTTTACTGGCGCTTTGATTGCTCAAGAAACGAATACATAAAGGCGAAGGAGGACTGGTATCTAGGGCTTGTCCAGTAGGCGTTCCCCGGCCTGAGCTTCATTATCGCGCGAACTCGCCCGTGGCGCGAATGTCCCGCGAGGATGCGCCCACCAGCACCGTGAACCGGCCCGGTTGGGCCACCCAATCGTGCGCCGCGGCATCGTAGTACGACAGGGCCGCTTTATCGAGCGTGAACGATACCGTCTTCGTCTCGCCCGGTTGCAGCATGACGCGGCTGAAGCCTTTCAACTCTTTCACCGGACGGTCCACGCGCGAGGGCGGCGGCTGCAAGTATAACTGCACCACCTCCGCGCCGGCGCGCGTCCCGCTGTTCCGCACGCTCACGCTGACGCTCGGGAACGCGATCTTGAGCCCGCTGTATTCGAACGTGGTATACGACAGCCCATAGCCGAATGGAAAAAGCGGTTCGACATTATGCCTGTCGAATCCGCGATAGCCGACGTAGATGCCCTCCGCATATTCCACGTGGAGGTTCTCGCCCGGATAGTGACCATACGCCGGCGAATCCTGCAAGGCTTTCGGAAATGTCACGGGCAGCTTGCCCGACGGGTTGACCGCGCCGAACAGCACGTCGCCGATGGCGTGCCCGGCCTCCTGCCCGCCATACCAGGCGAAGACCACGGCGGATACACGGCCGATCCATTTGGTCATGGTTACCGGCGCGCCCGCGATGACCACCACGATGGTGTTCTTGTTGGCGGCGGCGATCGCTTCGATCAGCTCGTCCTGCCCCGCTGGAAGGTCCATGGACTTGCGGTCGAATCCTTCGCCTTCGAGCTTGGGCGCGTTGCCCACCACTACCACCGCTACGTCGGAATGGCTGGCCACGGCGACGGCTTCCGCGCGCAGTTCCGGCGCGGGCTTAGCGGCATCTTCTCCTTCCATCGCGACGCCCAACGCGTACACGATATCGGCGTGCGCGCCCGCGGCTTCCTTGATGCCATCGAGCGCGGCGATCGCATATTTCGGCCGCACCAGCGAACTGCCACCGCCGCCGGTGCGCGCCACCGCCGCGTTCGGACCGATCACCGCGATCTTGGGCGTGCGTGCGGCGCTCAAGGGAAGCACGCCGGTATTCTTCAGCAGCACGATGCTCTCGTTAGCCGCCGTGCGTGCTACCTGCCTCTGCTCCGCGGTGTCTATGTCGCCGCCGCCCGCGTGCGGGTGGTCGAACAACCCGGCAGTAAACATCACGCGCAGGATGCGGCGCACGCTCTCGTCCACGGCTTCCTGCCGCACGCGTCCCGCCGACACCGCGGCCAGAATTTTGTCCGCGGTGAGCCAGCCCGCGCCGTTCCCATCGCGCTGGGTTTCGGGCTTATTGGACCAGATCCGCATGGGCTCGCCGCCGGGCATCTCCAGATCCATGCCCGCAGTGACGGTTCCCTCGGTGCTGTAGGTGCTGCCCCAGTCGGAGACGACGAATCCGCGAAAGCCCCAACGCTTGCGGAGCGTTTCGGTGAGCAGGTAGGGATTCTCGGCGCAATACTGTCCGTTCACCTTGTTATAGGCCGACATCACCACCCACACGCCGGCTTCCTCGACGGCCGCTTTGAACGCCGGGAAATAGATTTCGTGGAGCGTGCGCTCATCGATGGTTTCGTCGATGCGATGGCGCTCGAACTCCTCGTTGTTGGCGGCGAAATGCTTGACCGACGGGATCACGCCTTCGGCTTGCACGGCCTTGATGTAGGCGACCCCCATGCGCGCGGCCAGGTATGGGTCCTCGCCGTAACCCTCGAAGTTGCGGCCCCACAGCGGCACGCGGTTGATGTTGACGGTGGGTCCGAGGATCATGTCGCGCCCCAGCGCCTTCACCTCTTGCGCGATGGCGCGGGCCCCGCGCGCCACCAGTTCCAGGTCCCAACTGGCGGCCATGGCGATGCCGGCTGGAAACGCCGTCGAAGTCACAGGCACGGTGGCCGCGGCGTTGGTGACAGCGGACGAGCCGCGCCAGTTCCGCACGCCCAAGGGACCGTCGGCCATTTTGATGGCGGGGATACCCAGCCGCGCGTTGGGCTGGCTTTCCATCCAACCGGAGCCGCTCAGCATCGCCGCTTTTTCCTGGGGAGTCATTTGGGCCAACAAGTCTTTGACGCGTTGCTCGATGTCCAGGGGCTGGGCGCCGATGACGGCCGCGAAGCAGAGCAAGGTCAAGAGCGAAAAGGCCAGTTTGGGGAGCACGAGTCGATCTTAGCAAGTGGCAGTTCGGATGCACCGTGGGGCGGCCAATCTTGGCCGCAGCCGCCTTTCAGGCGGCTCCAAGGCGAGCGCCTCCACAGGCTAAAGCCTATGCCACCAAGCCAGGCAGAGCTTCGAGGCAGGCGGCCTACGAGGCCGCCGCAGGCTGCGAGCCTGCCCCACCAAATGGCCATACACCAGGTCACTGTAGCGCTTCCCGCAGGCGTTCGGGCACTGGCGCGGGCGCGAGCTTGCCCTGTTGCCGCCGCATGCAGGCGATGCGCTGCTCGCCGCGCGCGACCAGTTGTTCGCCGCGCCAATACTCGAATTGCAGAGTCATGCGGCTCTGCGTGAGCGCCGCCAGCGTCATGCGCACCAGGATTTCGTCGAACGCCACGATCTCCTCCAGGTATTCGCAGGAGCAGAAGAGCGTGACCAGCGCCAGATCCGACTGCAATTCCCGCAGCAGCTCGGGCACGTGTTCGCGCAGGAACATTTCGCGGCAACGCCCCTGCCAGCGCAGGTGATTCACGTAGTAGACGTTGCCCACCAGGTTGGTATCTTCGAAGCCGACCACGTGCCGGTACTCGTAGGAGCGCATTACTCTATCATCACCGCGAAGGCCAGCGGGCTTTCCAGGTTTCGCAAGGCGGCGCAATAGGTCAGGATCTTCGATTGGCCCGCGCCCAACTCGATCCAGCCATCCGGACGCGCGCCGGCGAAGACCAACGGCCCGCCGGGCAGTGCGCCCGATTTCTTCAAGCATTCCATGGCGCACCAGACGCGGGTAGCGGCCACGCCGGCATCGTCTCCGCTTTCACGCGCGATGAGTTCGGCAAGGGCGAATCGCTCCGGCCCCAACAGGTCGCGCCACACGGCGGGCGTGCGTGCCGAGACGGCTTCCAGATCGCAACCCGCCGCGCCCGCCACCGCGCCCACTACATCGCCCGCGTATGACGCCGAGACGCGATGCCCGTTGACTTCCGGTTTGCCGTCCGGCCGCTTGCCCAGGGCCGCGCGGAAGCCTAGGGCCTGTTCGATAGCGTGCCGCGACGAGCCGTTCCGTCCCACCGCAATGCAGATTTCCGAGCCGGGCGCCATTTCGCGAACCTTGCGTTCCAGATAAGGACCCAGCAGGGGCGTCACCCACGGAAGCTGGCGGGGGGCGGCGGCGACAACCTGCAATTGGAGGCCTTCCCATCGTTCGACCGGCGCGCCTTCAGCATCGGTCACGTCCAGATCGTAGACCAGCAGGGCGCCGTTGGAGGTGCGCTCGCGGGCGTGCACATAGCGCGGGCCGGATTGGTGAGTCACGACGGTCGTGATTCTTTCGACTCCGATGGGCAATACCGTGGCGTGCGGGATGCAGGCTTGCACCGCATGAATGCAGGCATCCCGCGCGCCAGGATCGCCGAGCGCGAGCGTAGCGGGGAGATAGCGGGCGAACCAATCGCCGGGATCGCCGGCTGCGATCTCGGCGATACATTCGGTGGCGCGCAGGCGGTGATAGGCGCGCAGCCGGCGGAAGCGTCCGGACTGGAACAAGAGAGAGCCGTAGAGGTCGCGGGCGGGGTCGAGGGGCAGGGGCGAGGTGCGGGGCTGAAGCCCCGCGCGGGATAAATCCCGCCCCCCAGGTTCGAAGCGGCAGACGGCGCGGAAATGATCGACTTGAAACGCAGTCTGGCTTGACCGCACCACGACTTCTACGACGCCCGGCGAGCGCACCAACGCGGCGACGCGCACCGTGACCGCGGCGCCTTCGGGTACATGTATCGGCCGCGAGAAGCGCACATCCTCGAAGACCGGAGGCTGGGTTGCACCGCAGAGCGCTCCGGCGACTTGCGCCATCGCCTCCAGGCCCATGACGGCCGGCAGCAGCGGCGCGCCTTGGAAGACGTGGTCACTCAGGTAGGGGTCGGAATGCGTGGAGAGTTCCGAGTCTGCGATCAGTTCCACGCCGGGATAGTAGACACGCGGGCGTTCCAGGAAACGCACGAACGGCAATTCCGGATGTTCGCACCGGAGGGTCGGAGGATCGCCGTAGCGGCCTGTCCCCACAATCTGGGAGGCGCGGGATTCCTGTGCGACTAGAGATTTGAAGATGCGCACGCCTTGTTCGGGAGTGATGGGCGTGATGCCGCGCCGCTCCAACTCCGTGACGCGGCCCAGCCGCTGGCCCATGCCGAGGCCGGACCACACCGACCAATCGATGGTCAGGCAGCGGCAATGCGGGTGGTCCGCGCGCCAGACATCGACCGCACGCGCCAGCCATTCGTTGGCGACGGCGTAGTGCGCTTCGCCCTCCAGGCCGGTGCGGGCGATGATGGAGCCGAATGCGATCAACAGGCGCAGCCGCGCGGGATCGGCGGCGTTTAGCAGGTTGCGGAGGCCTTGCAGTTTGGGCGCGAGCGTGGCTTGGAAGGTGGGTTCATCGAGGCCCGCCAGCAGGCATGGCGTGTTGATTCCGGCGCCGTGCAGGATGGCGGTCACCGGGCCGAGCGATGCTTCAATTTCGCGGAAAGCCGCTGAAACAGCCGCGGCATCGGTAACGTCGGCGGCGACATAGCGGACCTGCGCGCCGGCGGACCGCAAGCGATCGAGATCGACCTCTGGCGTTCGCCCGAGCAGCGCAAGCTTCGCGCCGGTCTCGCGCGCCAGTGCCAGGGCGCATTCGGCGGCGATGCCTTGGACGCCACCGGTCACCAGCAGTACATCCGACGGTGTCAATTTGCCGGCGGCTTCGCCGGACGGTTCCAGAAGGCGCAGCACGGGTTCGTAGCGGCGGCCGGCGGCGTCGTAGTGCGCCTCGGTGTAGCCTGTGGCGGCGTGCGCTTCGGCGGCGATTTGTTGGGGTGTGCCGTCCACGACGCAGGTGGTGAGACCTGTCTCCAGGTGCAGGGTGCGGGCAAACGATGCCGCGCCTCCGCTTGACTGCACCAGGCCTCCGCCTGACTGCACCAGGCCTCCGCCTGACTGCACCAGGCCTCCGCCTGACTGCACCAGGCCTCCGCCTGACTGCACCAGCAGGAATTGCGCGGGCGGCTTGCAGGCTAGCGCGGCGCGGGCCGCGGCCAGCATTAGTGGGACGTGGGTTTCGTCCGGGTGGGGTGGGAGGCAGAGGAGGACGCCGCCGGTGGGTGGGAGGTTTGGCACGGCGGTCAGCGGATGGTTGGGGGAGATAAAAGACTGCCAGGAATGGCGGGGCTCAAGCCCCGCGCGGGATAAATCCCGCCCCCCATTTAGCGGCGCGGGGCGGAGTTCTACGGTGAAGGGGCGGATCCAGGAGTCGACGCCGGGCGGGGTGTGTTCAGCCGGAACTGCGGCCGGAGCGGCCTGCAACATTTGCGCCACTTCCTCGACCGTCCCATCGGCGAAGCGTAGAGCGCTCACTGGAGGCGGCACACCACAACGGCGGGCGGCTTCGGCCACAAGCTGTGCGACAGTGATCGAATTCAAGTGCAGATCGCTGAGGAGCCGCTGGCCGGGCTGGATCGCGGATAGCGGAAGCTCCGTGCGCGCGGCGACGAGCTGACGCACCAGTTCGAGCGGAGGCAGTTCGGGCAGGGTGGCCGCCGCCGGCGGTTCAAGGGATGCGGGAGTGGGGGCAAGTTCGCAAGGGCTGCTGAAGAACTTCGGCAGACCTGCGAATGGACGCGTCAAGCGTTGGGCGAAGAGGGCCTGGCAATCGACCGGCGCGCCGAGTACGAAGGCTGCGGCGAAGGCGTTGAGGATTCCGCCGATCGCGCGGTCGCCAAGCATGCCGCTGAGCACAGCGCCGGGGCCTACTTCGATCCAAAGATCCACGTTGCCGCTGGCCGCGGCGACGGCATCGGCGAAGCGTACCGGCGACGTTACCTGGCGGCGCAGCAGATCGCGCAGGTCCGTATCGGGCGCCAGCGCCTCGCCGGTGATGGTTGAGATCACGGTGCGTTCGAGCGGCTGGAAATCGACAGCGGCAAGATACTCGGCCAGCGGGCCGGCGGCGGGCGCCATCAGCGGCGAGTGGAACGCATGCGAAACGGGCAGTGCTACGGCCGCGATACCCAGCGAGCGGGCACGGGCCATAACGCGCGCAACCGCCGCGGCATCGCCCGAGACGACGGTCTGGCTTGGGGTATTGAATGCCGCGATAACCACCGGTTCACCCGCGAGCAGCGGCGGCACATCGGCCGCCGGAAGCGCGATGCCAGCCATGGCGCCCGCGGGGCCGCCCAGGCCCGCCATGATCCGGTCGCGCGCTTCCGCGATGTCGACGGCCGCAGCCTCATCCAGCGCGCCGGCCCAATAGAGCGCGGTGAGCTCGCCCAGGCTGTGACCTATCGCGACGGATGCGGTGAGCGAGAGGCGGCGCAGTTCGCGCAGCGCGGCGAGCGAAGCCTTCACAATAGCCGGCTGCACCCCAGCCTGCGGCGGCAACGAGCCCTGGCCCGGGAATAGGAAACCGATGCGCGGCGGGGAAGCGGGCGTTGCCACGAACTCGAGTTTCGCCAATTTGTCCGCAAGCTCTTCCGGGGTGGATGCGATCACCGCGGCGCGCATGGATCCTTGCCCGGCGACCGCGGCCAGGGCAGCGGCGGCATCGGTCAGCTCGGCGCGCGAGAGCTGGGCGGCGATCCGCGCCAGGTCCGCAACCTGATCCGGCGAAGTGAAGAGAAACAGTTCGGTGTGCTGCGGGGGGGCAAGCAGCGCCCGTTCGCGCACGGACAGTTCCCGCCGCCGCTCGCCCGCCGTACCTTCCAGCACGACGTGCGTATTAATGCCGCCAAATCCCATGGCGCTGGCGGACGCGCGCAACGGCAGACTGGCTGGCCAAGCCTGGCCGCTTCGCAGAACGCGCAAGGCGGGTGCGTCGCCGGTGAGTTCGGCGTGCGGCACATCGCAGGCAGTCGCCGGCGGCAGGATTTGCGTGTGCACCGCCATGGCCGCCTTGATCAATCCCGCCACGCCGGCCGCCGCTTTGGTGTGGCCGATGTTGGCCTTGATCGAACCGAGGGCCGCGGGCGGGGCGGTGGGATCGGTATCGCGCCTGGCCCGCGAGAGCGCTTGTAACTCCGTCGCATCGCCCACGGTGGTTCCGGTTCCGTGCCCCTCCACGTAAGCTGCGGTGGATGGAGCAAATCCCGCACGGCAGTAGGCGCGCCGGATAGCCAGCAACTGGCCCTCGGGATCGGGACGGCTGATGCCACCGCTGCCATCGGAAGAGACGCCCCAGCCGCGAATCACGGCATAGATCCGGCGCTGGCGCGCCACCGCGTCGGCGTGCCGCATCAGGACCACGAAGCCGCAGCCTTCGCCCGGCCAGAAGCCATCGGAGCGCGCATCGAAGACGCGCATCTCGGCGCCGGCCAGCGCCTGGCTCTTGGCGAATCCCACCAATTCGAAAGGATCGATGCTTAGATCCACACCGCCCGCCAGCGCGACTTGGACATCGCCCGCCGCCAGCGCGGAACACGCGGTGGTCACGGCCAGCAGGGACGAGGCGCAGGCGCCATCCACCGTGTAGCCGCCGCCTTTCAGGTCGAAGTAGTTCGAGATACGTCCGGCGATGGTGTTGGAGAGCCCGCCCGCCAGCGAGTCTTCGCCGACCGGAGGAAACGGCTGCTTGTAAGACTGTTCGACGCCTTCGAGGAATCGGTCGAGCTTGCCGCGCTCCCAGCCTTCGGCCTCCAGGGCCGCCGCCATCACCCGCCTGGTGTAGGGCCAGCGCAGGCGCAGCGTGTTGGCGCGCGAGAACTCGCCGGTGAGCGTGTTTCCGACGTACACCGCGGTGGATTCGCGCGGCAGGTGTTCAGCGAGGCCGGCATCCGCCAGCGCGCGATCGGCGATGTCGAGCGCCAGCCAGTGCGCCAAATCCGTGGCGCGATACGTGCTGCCGGATATGTTGAAGCGCGCGCGATCGAATTCGTAGTTCTCGATCAGCGCCGCTTGCATGCAGTAGGTGCGGTCGGGCGCATCGCGGTCGGGCGAATAGTAATCCGCGGCGCACAGGCGCTCGGGCGGTATACGGCGGAAGGCGCGCCGGCCGGCCAGCGCGTTCTCCCACAACTCCTGGGGAGACCGCGCGTCGGGGTATCGGCACGCCATGCCTACGATGGCGATCGACGGCGTCATGACCGGGAGCTTCCGGCGGCGACTGCCTCCATCTCGACTTCTTCCCTACGCTCCAGCACGGGCTGCGCGCGCTGCGGTGGGGCCTGCCGCGCCTCCCAATATAGAACCAGGCCGCGCAGTGCGCAGACGATGGTCAAAGCGAAGAACAATCCGAACACCACGTGCGCGAGCATTAGGGCCGCGTAGGCGCATGCCACGGCCGCGCCGAACACGATCTGGCCGCGCGGGCTACTCGGCGAGGTGGCGGGATCGGTGACCATGTAGAAGGTGTAGAGCAGAAATGCGACGCCGGTCATGGGCAGCCATGCGGCGACGACTGGGGTGCCGAACAGCCAACTGCGGATGAGGGCCTGCAGCGCGAAACAACCCAGCCACGTACCGATCAGCGGCAGTTTGTGCGTGAACTTCGCGTTCAAGAACGTGCCCGACATTATCATCACGCCGGGAAGAATCCAGGAGCCTACGCCCACCAGGTTCTCGGTGAAATGATAAGGCGGGGCGATGCCCACCCAGGAAAATAGCAGTAGGGTGACGGTGATGCCGAAGTTCGAAGGGTTGAAAAAGTGGCGCGTGCGCGCGCCGGTTCCCACGCGGAAAATGGCTTTCGATGCGATGGCGGCGGCGCTGGCAAAGGCGATGGGCCAGAGGCGGTCGTTGGCGTAGAGCAGCATGGCTACGGCGAGGCCGGTGATGTGCGCGGGGAGGAGGAAGTCGATAGTTTCGGCGCTGAGCCACGCGCGCCGCTTTCGTCCGGCTAGTTCGAGCAGGATTTCCATGGCGTATGCAGTGGCTAGGGAGACCAGCGGCTGGGCCCAGGATTGTTCGAATCCGAAGACGGTGTGGCCTAGGATGTTCAGCGCGGTGATGGCGATGGCGAAGCGGCGCAGGCCGGCCAGGCGATTGGATTGGGTCCAGGTTTGGTTGGGTTTCATTAGTTTAGGACCTCCGCGGCTTGGGCGGCCTGCGAGGCCGCCGCAGGCTGCGAGCCTGCCCCACTCAGCTTCACCGTGTGCCAGCCCGGGGCCAATTGCTCTACGCGTTCATGGATTCCCGCCGCGTCGCGCCAGCGTATCGATACGCGCAACGGCGTGCCTGCAGGTACGGCGCCCAAACCGAAATGGATATCCTGGCTGCGCTTGCCGGAGTGGCCATTGCCGCCATCCACCTGCGCGGTCATCTTGCGTCCGTCGGGCAGGAACACGGTGGCCGCCGCGCCAATCGCCGGCCGATCCGGCGCCAGGCGGAGCCGCAGTCCGAGAAACTGGCCAGGGAGCGGGCTGGAATTATGGAAGAACAAAGAAGGCTCCCATTGATTGGCGACGGCGTAGTCCAGCCGCCCGTCTCCATCCACGTCGGCGATGGCGATGCCGCGGCTCACATGCGATTCGCCTTGGCCCATCTCGACCGCCACGTCATAATAGCGGCCGCTGGCGGATCTTACAAAAAACGGATTGTGCAGGTTGCCGCACAGGTCGTCGCCGGGCTGGAAGCGCGGCCAACTACGCGGGTCGGGCAGCAGTTCATCGTTGCCCATGGCGAGTTCCTGCAGTTCCGGCCAGCGATCCACTTGGCCCTTCACGAAGCCGACCGCCTGTAGCGCTTCGAAGGTGCCATCGTTGTTGAAGTCGTCCAGCTTGGCATCCCAGGCCCAACCGCTGCGGGATAGGCCGAGCGCCTCGCTGCGGTCCACGTAGGGCGCGATGCCCTGCTTCATCAGCTCCGGATGGCCGGTGCTCTCGAATACGAAGTGGCTTTCGAGGAGCGCAAATTTCGTGGCGATGTTACTTACAAAAATATCCGGATAGCCGTCGCCGTTGAGATCGGCGAAATCCACCCCCATGCCCTTGAATGAATCGTTGCCCACCACCTTCGACCGGGGGACGGTCAGCGTGCGCTCGCCGTGCAGCAACTCGAAGCGGAAATGTCCGGGAGTGGAACGATTGTAGAGCAGCCGGTCGGGGCCGAAGTCGTTGGCGAAATAGATCTCGGGCAGCAGGTCGCCATCCAGATCGGCCGCCGCGATGGCCAGCGTCCAGCCGCGCGAAACCTGGTCGCTGAGCACGCCTGTCTGCTCGCGGAATTGCGCCGGCCCGGTCCAACGCAAGAGGTGCTTGCGGCCGCCGTTATAGGCCCGCGACATGGAATGCTGCATCTGTTCCGGGTTGGTGGCGTGGGCATCCAGAACGCGGGCGCCATCGGGGAAGTAGTTGCCGACAATCAGGTCGGCGTGGCCGTCGCCATCCAGGTCGGCGAAGGTGGCGGCATTGGTGAACCAGCGTTCGCCGCGGATGTCGATTTCGACGGGGGTGTAAGCCGCCGCGTTCATCGGTGCGCCGCGCCGCAGGAAGGCGATGGGGCTGCGGCCCCAGTAATACACCAGGATATCCATGCGGCCGTCTTCGTCCATATCGCCGGGCAGGCAGCCCATGGGGGCCATGGTGTCGCGATCGAAGGGCAGCGGCGCGGGATTCAGGACGAAGGGCTGGTACCGGGCGGGCGTGCCGGGCACTGGCGCTACGATCACCTGGTCCGTGCGTGTGTCCACGTAGCAAACGTCGTTGGGCAAACCGTCGCCATCGAGATCGTTGAGCGCGACGGCCGCGCCCACCGAAGAGATCCACGACGAAATGCGCCGCAGGCTCGGATTCACGGGGCGGACGGAGCGCTGCGCAGGTCCGGACACTTCCGGCAGCACCGACTTCTCAAAGCGGAAATGGGACGCCAGTTGGGAGCGTTCGGAATTGGATAGCTCCGGCAGGCGCGCCAGCAGGTAGAGGCACGCGACCAGCCCGAGCGCCAGAATGCGCCGCGCGTGCCGGGCGAAGAATGAGTTCATTTCAAGACACCTCCCAGAGGTTGGCAAGTAAGTACTAATTGTTCGTGCAAGCGTTCCTGAATGCGCCGCCGCCAGATTTCGTAGGCGGGCGCCACGCCATCCCGTGGCAGGTCGAGCAAAGCGTCGTCGGTGACGCTGGCCGCGTCTTCCGCCGATCGGCCACACAGAACCTCGCACGCAAGTTCGGTATGCGCAGCTGGGTTGCCTGCCCGCTGGCGTGCCTTGGCGGCAAAGGCGGCGCCTTGCGCGGCTTGGGCGGCATACGGTCCCGCGGTCTCGCGCAGCAATTCCAAGCGATGCCGGTCCCGGCCACCGGCATAGGCGCAGGCCAAGCCTACGCCGCTCCATAGGTCCGCCCGCCGGGCTTGCGGAAACGCGGAGATGGCGGACGCAATCTGGGAGGTTTCGGCGCCTTCCACGAACCACAGGCTGCGGCCGAGACCCTGGTCGAAGGCGCGGCGGGCGTATCCGTTAACGCCGCGCGGGACGGCTTGCCGGCGCACCGACTCGGGCCAATAAAAGTAGCCTTGGTGGAAACCGTAGCCATCGAGCGCCAGCCATCGCGCCAGCGGGTCGAGCTTGGAAATAAAGGAATCGACGCGCCAGCGCAGCCACGGGAGCCGGGCCAGCGCCCAGCCGGCGCCGACGTGCAGCATATAAAGGTGAGGCGCTCCCTCGCCATTGAGGAATCGATGGAAGCGGCCCCGGTGCACGGGCAGCAAGTGGTCCAACAAGGTGAGCGCCATGGCCGCGCCTTCAAATGCAAACCCCTGGAGATCGATGTCGATCGCACCGAGGCTGCGAGCCAGAGCCGCGCCGCCCTGGTCCGGCAGCGCGGCGTGGTATCCCCGCAGGAAGGTTTGGCCGATGGACTCGAGGCGCTGTCCCACCGCAGCGTCCCGAACGTGGAATCCCCGGCGCGAGACACGTGTCTCCTCAACCGGGATGCTTAGCAGTCGATTGGTCAGCGAGCCCATGTCACTGACAAGGAAGCCCGGCCTGCTCCGCTGCCTCGCAGACTACGTGTTGGATCGTTTCGCCCGCCTCGGTCCCCGTTCCGACGATGTAGAAGTCGACGATCCCTTGGGGAAGTCCCGTGTGCTTGTTGGCCACCACATTGGGGTACGGCTTTACCACCAAGTACTCGGTCGATCCGGCAATCGTCGTCCAAATGCCGCCCTTCTGCGACATCGTGTACTTGCCTGTTACTTGCGGGGGGCAGGTTGCGGCGGGTGTGAACATGGCGATGTAATTTACCGTAAGGGTGGAATTGAATGTCCCCCCAGTGGCGCTGGTGACGGTGAGTGTCATGGTGCCCGTACTGGCAGGCGAGGGAGCCAGCGTGATGGAAACGGCGCAGGCGCCCAACGTGCCCTGCATGTTCAAAGCCTCGATTTGGATCGGTATAGTGACGGAGGCGGCGGCGCCGACCGCCCCGGTTGGGAAGTTGGCCTGTTTCTTGCGCCGCACGATCGTGTCGGTGTTGCCTTCCTTCGGTATCGGCTTGCCGGTCAATGGAATGGTTACGGGACCCGTGGTCAGGGTAATCGTGACCTGGGTGCCCGGCGCCGTCTGTAAGTAGTCGGAGCCTTCGGCGACGCCGGTAATCTGGGCGCTGGCGATGCCACATAGGCTCGCTGCCCCTGCAATGGCGATCATAAAGATCGCGTTCTTACTTGCGTTGAATCGTCGTTTCATGGGACCTCCTCATAGGCGCCGAGCCGGGATTTCCCATGCGGGCATCCCGGCCGGCAGTGGCGTCCGCTGGACACCACACGTTGAACGAATAGATACTTCGCGGCCCCGGCCTACTGCCCGGTGCCGGTAAGGGCAACGATCAGAGGGCTGCCGCTGCTGCTTTCGTTAATTTGCAGGTTGGCGGTTCGCGTTCCCGCGGCGCTGGGTGTGAATGTGACTGAAATGGTACAGCTTCCGCTTGCAGCCAAGGCGCCACAGTTGTTGCCTGCCAGTCCGAAATCGCCATGGTCCGCTCCCACGATCGAGACAGCGCCGATAGTTATCGTCGCGGTGGTCTGATTCGTAATAGTGACGGTCTGCGGCGCAGTGGTTGTTCCGAGCGGAGTCTTGGCGAAGGTCAGGCTGCCGGGTGTCACCTTTGGCGGACAGGGCGTACCCACTGCCGTGAGCGCTTCGCAGGTGATATGCGCGGCCGTTCTCGCGGTGTCCGACTGCAGCGATGTGATGTAGAAGTCCGCATAGCCCGGCGGGAGGTTGGTGTGCACGTTCGCTTGCAAGTCGCCGTAGGGGCCTACCACCTCGTACTCGCCCGATAGCGGTTTGGTGCTCCAGTAACCCAGCTTTTGTGTCAGCTTGCACGGGGGCGCGGTTGTAATTGGAGGATAACAGGTGGTGTTGGGGGGGATGGGCGTGAAAGTGACACTGAAGTACACCGTTATCACGGAACTGTAGGTTCCATTGCTGTCGATGGTCAGCGTTCCGGTGCTGGCGGGGCTGGTGGCCAGCGAGATATTGACCGTACAAAGGCCGCCATTCGGGCCCGGCACGGTGCCCGTCAGGCTCAGCGCGGTCAAGGTAATCGGGATCGTGACCGACGAGTCGGGCGACGTTTCACTAGTGGCGAAAACCGCGTCCTGGGTGCGTTCGATGATGGTGTCGGTATTGCCCAAGGTGCCTCCCGTGGCGCCTTGTATCGGCACACCCGTCAGACTGACCTTCATGGTTTTGCCACCAATCGGCAGCGAAGCCTCGGTGCCAGGTCCCGTCTGCAGGTAGTCGCTGCCCGCGGCAAAGGTGGTGATCTTGGTTGAGGCGTTGCCAGTTTCCTGGGCGCTGGCGATACCCAAAACGCCCGCGGCGCCGGCGGCGATCAGCCAACAGACACCTGTGTGTGTGAACAACCGGTTTTTCATCTCTCTGTCTCCTCTGGTGCGAATGTTTGGGAGGGCCGCATTCGGGTGTCTCCCAAGTCCCTTGCTGTTTATCCAGGACCCGTTCGAGTGCTGGTGGGGGTAGTATACACCCAAATCGTTATTGCTTGTAACCAATCCTCAACAGAATTTTGCGGCCTGGATAGGCTAGTACCAAGCCATGAAATTGACCCGGCCCGCGACTTCGGTGGTGGGGCGGCCTGAACGCGGGCGGCGGCGCATAATCGCTTGGCCATCTGACCTCCTTGGTGCCGAAAGTCAGAGTCTGCCGCGAAACGGGCTCGGGAGGCAAGAGGTTCGACCTGTAAAGCACCTGTATTTTAGCTGTACAGGTAATGGGTTGATTTCAAGTGGCTTGTGCCGGTCGCATAAGAGCGGGCCTGCGAGGCCCGCGCAGGCTACGAGCCAGGCTACGAGCCTGCCCCACAAGCAGAGTTAACGGTGGTGAGTGTGCCGCCGCGGGCGGTGAATTCGTCGAGAGTGCGGGCGCCGTCGGCGGGATTGACGGCGGCGATGGCGTCGGTTACCAGGGCGACGGGCTTGCCGGTGGCGAGCAGGCCTGTGATCGCGAGGCGCACGCAGTAGTCGGTGGCCACGCCGTAGACTACATAGCGATCGGCTGCGAGAGAGTCGAGCAGGGCGGGGAAGCCGGGGTTAGTGAAGACGTCCAAGGACTGTTTTTCGACGATGATTTGATCGGGTACCAGCGTTTCGCCCGGCTTCCGCTGACCGGTAGTGCCGGCGACGCAGTGCGGCGGCCACTGGCGGAATTCGGGATCGTCTTCGCTGTGGGCGTCGGTGGTGGAGATCAGGGGGATGCCCTGCGCGGCGGCGAAATGGTTCAGGCGGGCGATGGCGGGCAGCAGACGCTCGGCGCCGGGCACGTAGAGGGCGCCGGCGGGAAACAGGAAATCGATCTGGGTGTCTACGTCCACGAAAACGGTTGTCATACAAGATTGCTCCGGGTGCGTTCGACGAGGGCCGCCAGATCTTTGCTGTGCCGTACGGGCCAGGGCTCGGCGGGATCGAGGCTGTGCAGCGATGCGGGCAGCTTGGCGAGCAAAGCGGCGGCGCGGTTGCGCGCGGCGTTCAAATCCGGCAACGGCTCGACCAGCTTGCCGCCGAGCAGCACGGGACGGAGCATGGCCTGGCCGTTGCTGCATTCGCCGGAACGCGCCAATATATCGTGGCCTTCGAAACGGAAGAGCTGCTTGGCGCCGGGCAGGGTAGTTTTATCCTGGCTGAGTTTCGCGGTGAAGCGCTTGATGCCGCAGCCGACGTCGAGCTCGACGAGCTTGTAGATGGTACCCATGGCGGGCGCGTCGGCGGAGGTGGCCAGTTGGGTGCCGACACCGAATGCGTCGACGGGCGCGCCGGAGGCCACCAGGTCGCGAATGGCGTATTCGTCGAGGTCGCCCGAGAGCATGATCTTGGCGTCCGGCAACCCGGCCTGGTCGAGGATGGCGCGCGCTTCGCGCGAGAGCCGCTGGAAGTCGCCGCTATCGAGCCGCACGCCCCACAATGGCTGGCCGATCGCGGCGACCTTTTTGACGCCTTCGATGGTGTCGTAAGTATCGACGAGCTGCACGGTGGAGGGTCCCAGAGTCTTTTGCAGTTTGCGGAAGGCTTCCGTCTCGCCGCAGAACGAAAGTATCCAGGAGTGCGCGGCGGTGCCATATACGGGGACGCCGTAGCGGAATCCGGCGAGAGCGTTGCTGGTGCCTACGCAACCGCCCAGGTAAGCGGCGCGAGCGCCCAGCACGCCGGCTTCGGGAGTGTGGGCGCGGCGGGTGCCGAACTCCACCACGGCCCGTCCGGCGGCGGCGTCCACCATGCGGGCGGCTTTGCTGGCGATGAGGGTCTGGAAGGTGAGGGCGGAGAGCAGGTAGGTTTCCGGAATTTGCGCTTCGATAATGGGCGCGCGCACGGTCATGAGAGGCTCGCCGGCGAAGAGTGGGGTGCCTTCGGGCACGGCGAAGACATCGCCCGTGAAGCGGAAGCCGCGGAGGTAGTCGAAGAAGGCGGGGGAGGCGCTGGCGAAGGCGGGCAGGGCGCGCAGGTAGTCGATTTCTTCGGGGGTGAAGGCGAGGTTCACGAGATAGTCGATGGCTTGAGTGAGACCGGCGGCGATGACGAAATTGCGATGCGGGGGGAGACGGCGGATGGTGAGTTCGAAGGTGGCCTTCTGTTGGGCTTTGCCGGCGTCGTAGTAGCCGGCGGCCATGGTTAGCTCGTAGAGGTCGGTTAGAAGGCCGTTCACGAAGGCGCTCAATTCGGAAAAAACAAGATGCGGGGCTTAAGCCCCGCGCGGGCTAAAGCCCGCCCCCCCACACAGGCTGAAGCCTGTGCTACCCACACAGGCTGAAGCCTGTGCTACCTATTTCTTGGGCGGCTGGAAGGGCTTGACCTCGCTGGCGGCTTTTTGCAGGTCTTCCACCGCTTTGCCGTCTAATTGATAGATGCTCGGTTCGTTCTCACGCTTCGCGAAATATGCATCGGCCTGCTTGGTGATGGAGACTTTTTCCACACGCTTGCCGCTGTTCGAGGTTACGGTGATCTCCAGCACGGGGGCGCCGCCGCCGGTGTCGAGGAATTTGGTGGATGCCAGGTCGCGCAGTTTGTCGACCACGCTCTGCACGGAAGGCGCGTCCAGTTGCTTGGCGCCGCTCATCCATTTGTCGCCGTTCTTTTCGAAAGTGGCTTTACCGATTTCGATCTTGTTGGGATCGGTCCAACCGAAATCGAAGAGCTTCTTGTTGCGAAAATCGTCGACCTTCTTATCCAGGCCGTCACCCAGGTCGGCGGTCACCTTATATATGCCGTCCACGGCGCTCGACTTGGCGTAGTAGTTCTTGTCTTTGTCTTTGCGGACTTCGAGTGTCTCGGCGCCGCTGGAATCGGCGACGGTAACGCCGGCGACTTTGGTTCCGGAGGCGAACGCGGCGGCGGCTTTCTTAGCGTCGTCATCGGAGATGGTGGCGTCCATCTTGGCGTCTTTCAGCTTGCGGATCAATTCCTCCACCTGGGAGCCGTCCGCGCGAAGCGGTTTGGGCTTCAGGATCTGCCAGTCGTTCTGATTGTTCTTGCCGAATTCGATGGTGTCGCCTTTGACCGGCTGCAGGTCCACACGGGTGAGCTTATCCTGATCGAAAGTCAACAGGCGCTTGTCGCGCAGGTCGTTGGGAGTCTTGTCGATGCTGGTCTTGACGTAACTGGCGATGGTATAGACATGCGCATCGCCGGCCAGTTTGGCATAAGCGCCGCCGCCGGTGGGTTCGTCATCGCCCACTTGGAAATCCTGCGACTTACCGTCTTTCTTAGTAACGGTGACGACTAGCAAGGGATCGTTCAGGCCGTACGGCTTGAGATCCGCGGCCTTGTCTTCCACGACTTTATCCGCATTCAGGGTGGCCAGCGAACCAACCAGCGACTTAGCCGTGTCCTGATCGGCGCGCAGCGGCTGGGGTTCGGCGATCAGCCACTTGCCATCGTCTCCTTTGCGTAGCAAAGTAGTTTGCGCGCCAGCCTTCTTGAGTGCGATTTCCTTGATTTGATCCTCGGGAATGTTGAGGATTTTGGTGGTGGCGGTATCGGTGGCAGGCTTGGCGGCGTCGGCTTTCTGTTTCCGGTTGGACCAGTAAAGCACGCCGCCCAAGGCCGCCAGCACGATCACCGCCGCAAGCAGTCCGCGAGGTTTCATGGGGCTATCTCCTGCGCCACCAGACCATCAGCCCGGCGCCCACCACGCTGAGTGGAAGCAGCACCACGCTCCACCAGAAAACCAGGCTCATGCGATTGCCGCTGATGTTGAGGCGGCGGTCTTCGGTCTCTTTGGGACGGATGGAAATGAGGTCCTCGTCGGAGGTGAGCCAGTTGAATGTGTTCAGAGCGAGGTCGCGGTTGGCGATCTGGCGCGAACCGAGCAAATCATTGGTGGCCCACTGCGACGAGCCGAACACCACGAAGCGGCCGGAACTGCCAGGCTTGCCGGTATTGTAAGTGCCCGCGGCGGCCAGCACCAGCGGTCCTTTCACGCCTTTTTTGGGATCGACGCGACCGCCATCCACGCTGGATGCGGCGAAGCTACTGTCAGTCGTGGAGATCAATTTGTCGACAGTTACCTTGGCATTTCCGGCGGCATTTCCGGCGATAGTCAGCGTGCGCGAGAGCGGGATGGCCGTCGGCAAGCTAAAGTCCCGCACGATGGGCTGCGATTCGTAACTGGTGACAAACGCGTATTCCGGACCGAGTCCGAAGATCTGGCCGACGCCGCTGGTATCGAGGGCCAAATCGTTATTCATGGTGACACCCCACTCGCCCAGCGTCTTGACCACGTCGGGGTTCTCGTTGCCCTCCTGCGGGCCGATGCGCAGCGGCGTATCGAGGAGGAACAGCACGCTGCCGCCGCCTTCGACGAAGGCCTTGATCGCGGCGGCTTCGGCGGGAGAATAGGCCAGCCTGGGGCCGCCGGAGACCAACACCGAGCAATCGCTGGGGATGTCCACTTTGGTTGGCTGTACCTGGCCCAGCGCGACGGCGGGTGCGGCGGCCCCCAAGGGAGCGGCCGGTTGTCCCAGGTTGACGGAGCGGGTCTTGTAATTGTTATGCTCCAGGGCTTCCTTCAGCGCGGAGAATCCCACACCTTTGCTATCGTCCAAGGCGTGCTCGCCCGAGCCGGTGAGGAAGCAGGCATTGCGCTCGCCGCCCTTGACCGAACGGATCAGCGCGCCGGTGATATCTTGTTCCTCAAGGCTCTTGGCGTCTTCCTTGCGCTCTCCGGTATCCACCACGATGGTGCCCAATTGATGAACGCCGGCGGCGCGCGCCAACTGCGGCTTCTTGACCGGGTCGACGTAATCGACCTTCAGCTTGGGGGACAGGGAGGCATAGCGGCCCAGCAAATCGCGGGCTGGCTGGAATTGCGTGGTTTCACCGAAGTAAGTGACCCGCACGTCCTTCTTCAAACCCTTGACGGCCTTGACGGTCTGATCGGAAAGGCTGAACTGTTTGTTGGAAGTGGAATCGTAGGATTTGTCGTAGCGGTTGGCCAGGAAGTTAGCCACGAACAGCACAGCCAGTATCACCAGAACGTATACGACGACGTAGGCTCCGTACTTTGTCTGTCTTGCTTGAATCCAGTCTGCTTTCATTTATGCTCTCCAGCGCAGCGACTCCATGGAACGGGAAGTCATGAATAGTGAGAAGAAAATCATGGAGAGGTAGAAGATCACGTCTTTTGAGTCGAGTACCCCTTTAGCGAAGCCTTCAAAGTGCGTCACGATGGACAGGTAATTCACCACCGACGCGTAGCCGGTGCTATCGAAGGCGGTAAACCAGCTCAACAACCAGAGCAGCAGACACACGAAGAAAGTGACGCCGCCGGCGATGATCTGGTTCTTAGTGGTGGTGGAGATGAACGCGCCGATCGCCAGCAGGGTGCCGCCTTGCAGGATCAAGCCCAGATAGCCGATCAGGATAGGTTTCCAATCCGGCTTGCCGAAAGCGAAGAGCATGGCGATGTTGATGCCGGACATAGCCAGTACACACAGGTAAAGGAGCAGCGCGCCGAGCCACTTGCCCAGGATGATTTCCCAATCGTAAACCGGCGATGTCATCAGCAGCTCGATGGTGCCGGTCTTCTTCTCTTCGGCGAACAGGCGCATGGTGATCATGGGGATGAGGAAGAGCGCCACGGTGGAAGCGAAACCCAGCAGGGGCCGGATGACTTGCTCGTTGACATTCATGGGCATGTTGCGGCCCTGCATTTGGGCCATGAAGCCGAAGCGCACGAAGTCGCGGGTGGCGGTGTAGAAGCCGAAGCCGAAGATCAGGGCGAAAAACGCCATGAGGAGATAGGCGATGGGCGAGGCGAAGTAGCTTTTGAGTTCTTTGCGGCAGATAATCCAGGTGTTCTTCATGGGTTATGGTTCCTTTGGTACGGGGTCGGAAGAGGGGGCCTGGAGGCCCCCTGCAGGCCTGGAGGCCTGCCCCACACTGATCCAGACGTTCTTCATGGTTATGGTTCCTTGGGTGCGGGGTCGGAAGAGGGGGCCTGGAGGCCCCCTGTGGAGGCCTGCCCCACATCGGTCAATTGCAGGAAGATCTCTTCCAGGCTGAGACCGACGGCGCGCAGTTCATTCAAATTCCAGCCGGCGTGGACCACGGCGCGGGCCAGGTCGGCGCGTACGTGGCGGCCCTGGAGACTTTCCACCTCGAAAGCCAGGCGGCCGTCCTTGGCCTCGCGCGGAAGCACGCGGCTGACGCCCGAGACCTGTTCCAACTGCTGCTGGACTACGGCCGGATCGAGGGGTCCATTGGAGGAGGCGATTTCGAGGGCCACGGCTTCGGCGCCGCGCAGGCGGTTGGTCAGGTTCTCGACGGAGTCCGTGGCCACCAGTTTGCCCTGATTGATGATGACCACGCGCTGACACGAGTGTTCGACTTCGGAGAGGATGTGGGTGCTGAGAATAATGGTGTGATCGCCGGACAGGTGCTTGATCAATTCGCGGGTTTCGATGATCTGCTTGGGGTCGAGCCCGGAGGTGGGTTCGTCCAGAATCAGGACGTCCGGATTGTGAATGATGGCCTGGGCCAAGCCCACGCGCTGGCGGTAGCCTTTGGAGAGCTTGCCGATCAGCTTGTTGCGCACGTCGCCGACGGCGCAACGTTCGGTCACTTCGCCGACGCGGCGGTCGACATCGGCGCTCGAAATACCCTTCAGCCGGCCCACGAAGGTGAGGTATTCGGAGACCTCCATCTCGGGGTAGAGCGGCGGGGTTTCGGGCAGGTAGCCGATGCGTTTCTTGACTTCGTGGGGATTCTCCAGGACATCGAACCCGGCCACGGTGGCGGTGCCGGCGGTGGGAGGGAGGAAGCAGGTCAGGACGCGCATGGTGGTGGTTTTGCCGGCGCCGTTAGGCCCGAGAAAGCCGACGATTTGGCCCTTTTCCACCTCGAAGGAAATGTTATCGACAGCCACAGTGCGGGCGTATCGCTTGGTCAAGCCCTGTACTTTAATCATAGTTTGATTCCGGACAAGACAAACACTGTTGATCAGTGAAGGACACGCAACAGCCAGAAGGATGAGCGTGAACCATCATTCTAAATAGGCGGGGCAAGGGTTGTCAAATGGGCGGGGGCCGCCGAAGGGCGTATCGAGACGCGCCTCGACGCAGCTCGCCGAAGGGTGTGCGCCAGGTGCAGGGGCGGGCTGCACATCTTCAACGGGATGAAGGATTTCCACGGAGCCTTCGGTAGCACCCGGAGGATTGTTTGGGTTTGCTTCGCAGTTTTCCTTTTTGGGGGGCGCAGGCGGGGTTCCGGAGCCAGACGAGCTGAGGCGGGCCGCCTGAAACGCTTTCAACTGGCGGAGGGAGCGGTCGATGGAGCGCTCGAGGGCACCTTCGTAGCGGACGAGCTTGGAGATGGAGTTGGGGCCGGCGCAGTCGGCGTCGAAGGCGCGGGCGACGAGGTCGCCTTGGTTGGGCGGAATTAGCGGGGGCGGCTCGGGGTCGCGGTATTTCCTGGCCCAAGCCTTGTCTCTGAGGTTTTGTTTTTCGCGGGCGGTGTCCTTGGCGGCGACATCGTGGAAGCGTTCGCGGAGGATGCCGGCTTCCATGGGGAAGGCGCGGTCGAGGCGCCATTGAGCGGCGGCAATGCGCAGGACCAGTTTTTCCTCGCCCTCGCCGACGGGCCGAAAGGTGTCGAGGAGGTTTTGGAGGTGCGCGCAAAGGTCGTCGGGTTGCTCGCCGGGGAGGAGGTGTTTATCGGCGCAGAGGCCGTGTTTGAGGCCATTGCGGCTGGATGCCTCCTTTCCGGCGTCGGTACGGGGTCCTGTAGATTTCTTCGCGTTTTCGCGGTTGGCGTCGATTTTGGCCTCCGAGGCCGGGCTGGGATTCTTTTTCATGACATTTGGGGGCTGGTGTGCGGCCCCTTACCTCCGCCTACATACTACGCCGCAGGGTTTGGGGAATCGGGGGGTTGGCGGGTGCAACTTGTTGGAAACATGGGGGGAGAGTTATTAGGTTAACGTGTGAACTGCGACGGGTTTGGCGCAGGGGCGGCGTGGGAGGCCGCCGGCAGGCCACGGGCCTGCGCCACGTGCTAGAATCCGCGTAAATCGGCATGCTGCCCGTCCGCCAGATTCCGCTGCTGGCGGCCATCCCCGCCATGGCTTGCATGGCTTACTGGCCGCTGCGCCTGGCTTGGGCGGACCATCTCGCGCGCGGCGCCGACGCCGGCACAGTAGCAGGCGCCGCGCGGCTGGAGCCGGGCAATGCGGACTTTTGGCTAAAGCTGGCGACCGCGCAACAGGCGGAGGGCGCCGACGCGACGGCCGCGCTGAAAACCGCCGCGGCGTTGGATCCCGGAAACGCGGATGCGTGGATACGGCTGGGGGTGGAACAGGAGGTGCGCGGCGACGCGCGCGCGGCGGGGAGCAGCTTGCTGGAGGCAGCCCACGCCAGCCGCCAGTTTGCGCCGCGCTGGGCGCTGGCCAATTATTATTTCCGACGCGGCGATGCGGCGAATTTCTGGCCGTGGGCGAAAGAGTCGCTGCAGATAGGCTACGGCGATCTGAATCCGGTGTTCTCGCTGTGTTGGAACATGAGCCAGGACGCCGGAGGGATCTTTGCGCGCGCCATTCCGGATCGCCGCGTGGTCCTGAATGCCTATGTCCAGTTCCTGATGCAGGAAAACCGGCTGGCCGCATCCCGGCCGGTGGCTGTGAAGTTGGCCGCGCTGGGCACCCGGGAAGACCAGGCGACGCTGCTGGCCTGGTGCAATCGGCAGCTCGATGCGGGCGCGGCCGCCCCGGCGCTGGAGGTTTGGAACACGCTGTGCGCCCGGCATGTGCTTCCCTATCCGCCGCTCGACCGGGATCGCGCGCCGCTGACCGACGGCGGTTTTGCGGCGGCGCCCGTGGGTGGCGGCTTCGGGTGGCGGCTGGCGCCGGGACCTGGCGTCTCCATGGGCAGAAATCCATCGCCACTGTACCTGTGGGTGGCATTTAGCGGCGATCAACCGGAAATCTGCACGCCGCTCTGGCAGTTCATACCGGTCACACCCGGCGCGGGCTACACGTTGCGTTTCGAGTACCACACGTCGGAGCTTCCGGCCGCCAGCGGTCTGCGCTGGAGCGTATTCGACGGGCGGACCGACATCGATCCGGCGGCCGCCTCGGACTGGCTTTCCAGCCCGGATTGGAAGCGGGAGGAATTGCATTTCACGGCGCCCGCCGGCGGGTTCGTGCGCTTGACTCTGAGCTGCCAGCGCCTACCGGGCGCCACGCGGATAGACGGTTCGGTGGAACTGCGCCAGTTTTCGATGGAGCGCAGGCCATGACCACACGGACGTTACGCGAACGGCGGGTGCGGGAGGACCCGAGCGGACCTGGAGGTCCGCCCCACAGTGTGCGCGCGGTGGCGGTGTTGCTGAGCTATGCGGTGCTCAGTATCTGGATCGAAGGGCGCTGGGCATGGGGTCTGGCGCAGCTCGCGGTTTTTGCCGGCATAGCCGTCTGGGCCGCCGGCCAGTTGCGGCGTCCATCCGCGGTGCGCGGGAGCTGGTGGCTGGCGCCGCTGTGCGCCGCGCCGCTATGGGGCCTGCTGCAGCTCGCCACGTACCGCACCGTCTACCGCTGGGCGACGTGGAATGCCACGTTGACTTGGGCCACCTGGCTGGCGCTGTTTTTCCTGGCGTTGCAGATGTTCGAACAACCGGCGGCGCGGCGCTGGTTTCTGCGATTCGCGGTGTATTTCGGATTCGGTCTGAGTGTGCTCTCCACGGTCCAGATGTTCACATCGGACGGGAAGATCTTCTGGCTCTTTCCCAGCGGCTATAAGGATTTCGTGCTGGGGCCGTTCGTGTACCGGAATCAGTATGCGGCGTTCCTGGAGACGATTCTGCCGATCGCGTTGTGGGAGGCTTTGCGCGGCCGGCGGCTGGCATTCGCGAATTGCGCGATGGCCGCGGCCATGCTGGCGTCGGTGGTGGCGGGGGCCTCGCGGGCCGGTTCGATGCTGATGTGCGCGGAAGTGGCGGCGGTGCTGCTGCTGGCCTGGTGGCGCGGCATGACGCATGCAGGCGCGGTGGCCCGCGGCTTTGCCGCGTTTGGCGCCATCGCCGTGCTGCTGATCGGCGTGGCCGGTTGGCAAACCCTGCGCCAGCGTCTGAGCGAACCGGACGCGTTGGCGGTACGGCACGAGCTGGTGGTATCTTCCCTGGCCATGCTACACGACCGGCCGGGGATGGGTTTTGGGTTGGGGAACTGGCCGCGGGCCTATCCGCGATATGCGCTGTTCGACGACGGCTCTTTCGTAAACCAGGCGCACAACGATTGGGCGCAGTGGGCGGTAGAAGGCGGCGTGCCGTTTTTTGCGATGCTGTTATGGCTGGCCGCCATGGCGCTTCCGGCCGCGTGGCGTTCGGTTTGGGGGATCGGCCTGGTGTCGGTCTGGGTGCATTGCCTGGTGGATTATCCGCTGCAACAGAGGCCGGGTATCGGCGCATGGTTCTTCGTGTTGTTGGGTGTGCTGGCCGCCAGCCAGAGGGCGGCGCCGAAGGATTAGCTCCTAGTGTGGTGGGGCAGGCTCGCAGCCTGCGGCGGCCTCGTAGGCCGCCTGCCCCGAAGCTCTGCTTGGCTTCTTGCAGGGCCTTGTGGCATAGGCCTGTGCAAGGCGAGCTTCGGTCGCCTGTGTCGGCAGAGTGCCGACACCTCACGCTGAGAGCGTGCGCCACGCGGGCTACCTGACTCAAATCAAATGGCCAGCATCGCGCGGCGCGCGAAGCCTGCCTTGGAGCCGGGTGGACCCGCTGTAACGCTCCGCCCCCTAACCTAGCCGGGCCACCGCACATCGCAGATCTTGATATTGTCAATTATTAGGCGGGACAGGACACTAGTAGCTCTCCAGCGGGTTCTGCAGCGCACGGCTCGAAAACCCACTGCGAGCGGCAGCGGGGCTAAAGCCCCGCGCGGGATAAATCCCGCCCCCCAGGCCGGATCAGCTTGTGCCGCCGGCGGTCAGCGTCTTGGCGGCCCGATGCCCCGGCATTTCCTCCCCGCCGGGCGCCGCGAAGGCTTGTTCCACCGCTTGCAGGAGACCGTCGCGGCGCAAGGGCTTGGACAGGAATCCGGCATATCCGTCCAGCAATTTCACACGGATGAACTCTTCGTCGACAAAACCGGACATCCAGAGCACGTGAATATCCGGTCGAATCGACAGAATCTCGTCCGCCAATTCGGTCCCCGATACTCCGGGAATGCGCACATCCAGCAAGACCAGATCGATGTGCACGTGCTTCTGTCGGGCGATGCGGACGGCGCCGCCGCGCTCTACGGCGAGCAATACGCGGTAGTCCGCCGCCATCAGGATGTTTTGAATCAGGACTAGTACGGCTGGATCGTCGTCCACAATCAGGATAGTCCCGCGATTTTCTCCGGGCTTGCGCATAAAAAATCCTCTCCGGCGGACATAATCTCCGCCATTAATTCAATGCTAACGCTGGTTAATTGGCGAATTACAGGCTCTCTTTGGTTAATTCGGGATCTGCCGCCGGCCAACACGTATGATCCATCACGGTGCGCGCCTCCGGGCGCGCGCTGAAACGCAATCGCAACTTTTATCTGCGATTCTGGATCTATGGAGTTGCCATGACCGGTCCGCTTTCCGCTGAAGAATTGCGCAAGATGAACGCCTACTGGCGCGCCGCCAACTATTTGTCCGTGGGCCAGATCTACCTTTACGACAACCCGCTGCTGGCGGAGCCGCTCGGTATCGAGCACGTGAAGCCCCGCCTGCTGGGGCACTGGGGCACCACTCCGGGACTCAATTTCATTTACGTGCAATGCAATCGTCTGATCCGGCGGCACGATCTGAACATGATCTACATTGCAGGCCCGGGCCACGGCGGTCCCGGACTGGTGGCCAATACGTACCTGGAAGGCACGTATAGCGACTATTATCCGAATATTTCGCGCGATGCGGAAGGGATGCGGCGGTTGTTCAAGCAGTTCTCGTTTCCCGGCGGCATTCCCAGCCACGTGGCGCCGGAGACGCCGGGGTCCATCCACGAGGGCGGAGAATTGGGCTACTCCCTGCTGCACGCCTATGGCGCGGTATTCGACAATCCGGACCTATTGGCGTGCTGCGTGGTGGGCGATGGCGAAGCCGAAACCGGGTCGCTGGCCACCAGTTGGCACTCCAACAAATTCCTGAACCCGGCGCGCGATGGCGCCGTGCTGCCTATTCTGCATCTGAATGGCTATAAGATCGCCGGTCCCACGGTGCTGGCGCGCCTCCCGCGGGAAGAACTGGTGGACCTGTTTCGCGGCTACGGACACGAACCGGTCTTTGTGGAAGGCGACGACCCCGATACCATGCACCAGCTCATGGCGGACACGCTCGATCGGATCCTGGTGGAGATCCGGACGATCCAGCAGGAGGCGCGCAACGGTACTTCGAGCCAGCGCCCGCGGTGGCCCATGATCGTGCTGCGCACACCGAAAGGCTGGACCGGACCCAAGGTGGTGGATGGCGTCCAAATCGAAGGGACCTTCCGCGCGCACCAGGTCCCGCTCACCGACCTGGCGACCAAGCCCGGCCACCTGCGGATGCTGGAAGACTGGATGAAGAGCTACCGGCCCGAGGAGTTGTTCGACTCGAGCGGCGCCCTCATCCCGGAGTTGCAGGAACTCGCGCCGGCCGGCAAGCGGCGCATGGGCGATAATCCGCACGCCAACGGCGGCCTGCTGCTGCGCGATCTGAAGATGCCCGATTTTTGCGGCTACGCCGTGGACGTACCCAAGCCCGGCACGGTGGTTGCGGAAGCCACCCGCGTAATGGGGCGCATGTTGCGCGACGTGATGAAGCTCAACGCGGATGCCGCGAATTTCCGGGTGGTGGGGCCGGACGAGACCGCGTCCAATCGCCTGGACGCGTTGTTCGAGGTAACCAACCGCGAGTCCATGGCTGAAATCTACCCGAACGACGAGCACGTCGCCGCGGACGGCCGCGTGCTGGAAGTACTCAGCGAAAACATGTGCCAGGGCTGGCTCGAAGGCTACCTGCTGACGGGGCGCCACGGCTTCTTCTCCTGCTACGAAGCCTTCATCCACATTGTCGATTCCATGTTCAACCAGCACGCCAAGTGGTTGAAGACCACGCGCCATATTCCCTGGCGGCGGCCCATCGCGTCGTTGAATTACCTGCTGACGTCGCACGTTTGGCGGCAGGATCACAACGGATTCAGCCACCAGGACCCCGGCTTCATCGACCACGTGGTGAACAAGAAAGCGGAAATCGTGCGTGTGTATCTGCCGCCGGACGCCAACACGCTGCTCTCGGTGGCCGATCACTGCCTGCGCAGCCGGAACTATGTCAACGTGATCGTGGCCGGCAAGCAGCCCGCGCTGCAGTGGCTGGATATGGAATCCGCGATCGAACACTCCACCACTGGCATTGGCATTTGGGAATGGGCCTCGACGGACAACGGGGTGGAGCCGGACGTAGTGATGGCCTGCTGCGGCGATGTGCCCACGCTGGAGACTTTGGCCGCCGTGGATTTCCTGCGGCGCAATCTGCCGGATCTGAAGATTCGGGTGGTCAACGTAGTCGACCTGATGACCCTGCAGCCTTCCACCGAGCATCCGCATGGGTTGGCGGACCGCGAATTCGACTCGCTTTTCACCGCGGACAGGCCCGTGGTCTTTGCGTTCCACGGCTATCCGTGGCTGATTCACCGGCTCGCTTACCGCCGCACGAATCACGACAACTTTCATGTGCGCGGATATAAAGAGGAAGGCACCACCACCACGCCGTTCGACATGACGGTGTTGAACGACCTGGATCGCTTCCATTTGGCCGGCGACGCGATCGACCGGGTGCCGCGGCTACGCAATATCGCCGCGCACATTAAGCAGGACCTGCGCAATAAGCTGATTGAGCATAAGCGCTACATCGCGAAGCATGGCGACGATCTGCCGGAGGTTCGCGACTGGAAATGGCCTTATTAAGGGATTCGTCAGAAA
>Ga0187871_10000816_pt1 | contig 28743 bp, 23 predicted proteins | sample June2016WEW_16_1_FD_132988 | JGI IMG/M metagenome (GOLD analysis project Ga0187871, IMG submission 132988) | Peatland microbial communities from SPRUCE experiment site at the Marcell Experimental Forest, Minnesota, USA - June2016WEW_16_10 | ecosystem: Environmental > Terrestrial > Soil >...
CGATGGTGGAACTGATCGGCGCAGATCCTCCCGCGGCCGAAACCGCCGCCAAGGCCGGAATCGCGAATGACGGATGGTTGAACAGATTGAAGAAGTCCGTCCGGAATCGCAGAGTCTGCCGTTCGCCCAGCCTGAAGGTCTTGTCCAGCGTGAAATCCACATTCTTCTGCGGCGGCCCAATGATGCAGTTGCGCGGCGTGTTGCCGTAAACCGTCGCGTCGCTCGGGGAACCGTTAGAGAGTGTCGGCGCCAGCGGGTCCGGCGTATACGCCGCGGGATTTACCCAGTTCCCCAACCGCGCTTGCGGACTTCCGTGGCTCGGAGCGTTGCCGCAAGTAAAACCGTCAGCGAAGGTCGCGGTCGACGAAGGCGTGCTGGCCAGTGCGTAGGCAGTACCTCCAGCGGGATCGTAAACCGTAAACGGCGCGCCTGATTGCAAGACCAGCACTCCGCTGGTCTGCCAGCCGCCGAGCGCCGCCTTGGTCACGCCATTGCTGTGGGCGAAGAAAGGCAGTTCATACACGGCGCTGGTCACGAAGCGCTGCCGCCGGTCGAAATCAGAAAGGCCGCGAGAAGCGCTAGGGTCGGTCTGATTGTTAACCCGAGTAAGGAACGCCACCGAAGCGGTGGAAACATTGTCGATCGACTTCGAGTAAGTATAGGCGCTCTGAAGGTAGAGTCCCCTGCTGAAGTGATGCGCCAATGTAGCCTGCAGCGCGTTGTAATTAGAATCCGAGTTGGGTGCAAAGGCCTCGAAATCCGCGGGAGCTATGCCGATGTAAGGCGCACGCGACGACGCATTCTCGACTGTCGTATCTACGATGGTGCACGACAAGCCCTGGGCCTGCAGATTGGCGCAGCCTGCTCCGGGAACGACAACAGGGTTCTGCGCAGTGGCCAGCGTGGCCTGATCAGGATCGTAGGTCGAGCGCAACCGGCTGCCCTTGGTGCCGACATAGCCGAGTTCCGCAAACCAGTCGTGGCCTAATTCGTGCTGGATCGTAAAGTTCCACTGCTGCGTCGTACCAACCACCCAGTGCAGCGGCACAGCAAGCTGAATCAATCCATTCACATTGCCGCTGAAAACCGGGCTGCACGCCGTACCCACGCCCGCGAAACCGTTGCCCAGCATGCATGGTGCGTTGACGCTCTGAAGGATCGCAGCCGTAGGCACGTAGGTCTGAGTGGGATTGGCGCCTAGCGGCGGAATGCCGTTGGGAAATGCGGCGCTCGATGCAAAGAGATTGGCCAGACTGTCCGGTCCAGGAAAAAATCCCACGAGAAACGGGTAAGTCGGAGGAACGATGGCGAGATTATCAACCGCTCCCAGATCCTCGCGCACACTGTAAATTCCGTAGCCTCCGCGAAGCGAGGTGGTGTGACGCCCGGCCACGTCGTATGCAAAACCGATGCGCGGTTCCGGCACGGTGGCGTATTCGTTATTGAGGCCGGCTGAATTCAGCGTTCCTGTGATGCCGGAAAGTCCGAACTTGCTGATGCATTTGGGATAGACATAAGGCTGTCCGGTTGTGATCGCCAGATTGGGATCGGTATTACCGGTGTGGCATAGCGTGTCGTAGGGCGCACCGATAAACTCGTTTCGGAAACCGATGTTGAGAGTAAGTGTCTTGCTGGCGCGGAAGTCATCCTGCGCGAACCAGGAAAAGCCGGGAATGCGGTAATCGTGATTGCCGAGACCACCGCCGCCTTCACCGAGTAGCGGCGAACCGATCAGAAAACTCTGGAAGTCCGAATAGGGCCCGGTTGCGCCTGAAACAAAAAATATCAACCCATTATCGGCAATCGGCAAGTTACGGCGCATGGCCACGCGGTCAAACTCGCCACCGAAACGCAGTTGATGCGAACCGTGGGTCCAACTCAGAGTGTCCACCCAAGTGTAGTTGTCAGAGAGTGCTGATTGCAGTTGCGTGGGATAAGCTCCAAAGGCGAAGGTGTCGAACTGGAAGCGGTAGATGTTGGGGTCGCCCGCTTGTCCGTTGACTCCAATGGCAGTCGGCAGGTTGATACCGACCTGCACATTGGTCACGGGCGGCACGTTATCCAGTTTGTCGCTGATGATGTTGACGCCAAAGCGGAAGTCATTGATCAAGTTGTTATTGAATATGTGAGTTTCGGTAATGCTGCCGAAGCGGCTGTGCAGCGGGATATTCAGCGGGAAATTCAGGTTGTTGGTGCCGGGCTGGCCTCCGGTCTGAATCCCGTAAGAATCCGCTCCGAAAGGTTCGAAGGTGGAGGAATTGGACCAGAAAAAGCGTTCGGATATGCGGTCTTTCCCGCCGCGAAATTCGCGATCCCAGTTGATCGTGAACTGGTTGTCGGTAAATTTGCCGGGATCAGTGATGAGGAAAGGTTCTGGAGTCAGACAGGGCGTGCCCGCCGGGACATTTGGCAGCAGCGGATACAGATATCCTCCACCGGGCAGACCAAACTGATTGCTCTTGAAGGCCAGCAGATTGAACGCCACGGGATCGATGCTGGGCACTCCGCAATCGGCCTCCATCGCAGCCACCGACTGGCGGTCGGCCAGCGGAACGTAAGGGATGCCGGGGTTGGCGGGAATGTTGATGTAAGTTCCGGGCGAGTCGCCGCTGCGCTGGCGCGTGCCCTGAAGGTTGAAATAGAAGAAGCCGAACTTGGCTCCGCGGCCCATCGGTCCGCCAATGTCGCCGCCGAAAATGTTCTGCTTGACGACAACTTTCCCCAGAAAATAATCGTCGGCGTCGAGAGCGGTGTTGCGGAAGTACTCCCAAAGATCGCCGTGGAACTTCGACGTTCCGCTCTTGAGGGTGGCGTTGATGTTGCCGCCCCCGTTGCGGCCCTGCGTTGCATCGTAGAGACTGGTGCTGACTTTGAACTCCTGGATGGCGTCTGGGCTGGGCAGCGGCGTGTAGGTCAATTCGCCGAAGGCGTAGTCGGCCACGGTGATGCCATCGATCAGATAATTATTGTTGTCCTCTCGGCCCCCGTTGACGTGCATGTAAACCTGGCCGCGGCCAAGCTGCGCCGCTCCGTTCAAGTCGGAGGAAGCGCCCGCGGAAAGCGCCAGCAACTGCTGAAAGTTTCGCGTGGCCAAAGGCAGGTCGGTGATGGTCTCGGCGCCGAGCGATTGGCCCGTCGTCGCGTCGGTGGTATTCACCTGTTCGACCTGAGACTGCACTTCCACAACTTCCTTCACCGTGTTCACTTTGACGACCGCCGTCATGCGCGTAGTTTCCGTGATGCGCACCACCACGCCGGGAAACTTGGTGTCGGGAAAGCCCGTCGCGCTCACTTCCACCGTGTAGGCGCCCACCGGCAACAACGTCGCCGTGAACAGCCCTGAGCTATCGGTCGTGAGTTGCCGCAGCACCTCGCCCGTGGCGTCGTTCTTCACGATCACCTTGGCGTTGGCAATCACGGCTCCCGATGCATCTTGAACCACTCCTCCAATGGCGCCCGTGGCCCCGCCTTGCGCAAACATCATTTCCGTAAACATTGCTCCGATGAGAACCGCAGTGAGAACCACTAGGAAAAGACTCGATGCCATCAGCTTTCGGAATGAACTCATCTTGTCCTCCAATTCGACGGTTATCCGTGGCCCGCTCGCCCCCTCGAAGAGAGGGCGGGACTGATTGCTCGGTGTGATTAGTCTGCCGATATATCACGATTCTCCATCGATGTTCAAGAAATTTGCACACCGCTCGTGCAGCACGCACACGATGAATTCACCGCATCGAAATTATGGATCGAAGGGCCTGCTGGAAAACATCTGCTAGAAAAAATGAAGATGACGATTACTGCTGGAGGAAGTGCTCGAGATCGTCTGAGTGTTTAATCTTCCACCGCCTGCGCCGTCATCTCCGACGGTTCGCCGCCCGCGGTGGCTTGGGCCACAATCAGTCGCCGCGCTTCCACGCGGATCTTCGGGAGTTGTGATCTGAACCAGCCCGCGCCCGCGAGACATGCCACGCCGCCGATCGCCACGGTACGCTGCGCGCCCAAGTGCTCGGCCATCGCGCCGCCCAGCAGCGCTCCAATCGGAGCCATGCCCATGAACATCATCGAATACACCGCCATCACCCGCCCGCGCAGCGCGTCCGGCACCATCACTTGAATCAAAGTGTTCGAGCACGCCATTTGCAGCATCATCGAGTAACCCACCGGCAGCAGCAGCAGCACTGAAAGCCAGAATGTATGCGAGAGTGCGAACACCGTAAGGCTGGCGCCGAATCCCGCGCAGCACCACGCCACCCACCGACCTAAGCCTCTCACGCCTTCGCGAAACGCCAGAGTCAGAGCGCCGCCCAGCGCGCCCACGCCGGTTGCGCCCATCAGAATGCCCAAACCGCGCGCTCCGCCGTGCAGAATCTGGTCGGCAAAAATCGGCATCAGCACCACGTACGGCATGCCCACCAGGCTCACCAACCCCAAGAGCAGCATCAGGGCGCGGATGGGTGCGGTCCGATCGACGAAACGGAAGCCCTCCATAATGTGCTCGAGCGGAGACGCCATGGCCGCGCGCACCGGGCTGTGCACTTTCATCAGCAGCAGTCCGATGATGACCGCGATATAGCTCACAGCATTGGCGAAGAAGCACCAGCCTTCGCCGATTTTCGCCACCAGAATGCCGGCGATCGCCGGACCAATCACGCGCGCGCCATTGAACATGGAAGAATTCAGCGCGATCCCGTTCATCAAGTCTTCCTTGCCGACCATCTCCACCAGAAACGATTGCCGCCCGGGAATGTCGAACGCATTCACGATGCCCAGCAGTGCGGCCAGCACAAACACATGCCAGACCTGAACTTGGTGGAGTAAAGTTAATGCCGCCAGAACGGACGCCAGCACCATCGACGCGACCTGCGTGGAGATCACGATGTAGCGGCGATTGAAGCGGTCGGCAGTGAGTCCGCCCAGCGGCGCAAAAAGAAATACGGGAATCTGGCTGGCGAATCCCACGGATCCCAGCAGCAAAGCCGAACCGGTCAGCCGGTAAACCAGCCATGACTGCGCCACGCTCTGCATCCACGTGCCGATCAGCGAAATCAATTGTCCGCTGAAAAAAAGCTGGAAGTTGCGATGCCGCAGCGCCCGCCACGCCGCCTGCCAGCGCGCCCCGGAATTGGAGGGCTCTTGTGTAGCGCTCGACGCTGCGCTTTCCTGAATTGGGATTCTCGATTCAGCCACGATCGTTTCTTTGGATGATGACATCCCCTCTCTCGATTACTATAACTTGCATGGCAGCGGCAATTTGCACGTCAGCGGCTCATGTTGGTAGAAAAGTTTTCCACAGGACGGGCGAGGCTGCCGTTTTTTTCGATGCGAAGCGATTGCATAACCGCTTTCCCAACACTGACTTCCACGCTTCACATCGACGCCGATTTTTGACTTCCCAGAGCGACTGGACTGCGCTACAGTGGCACTTGCAGTTTCCGCTTTCCCGGCGATTCCCTAAGGACGTGACACAGCCATGACTGCTCCCCCGGTTGGTGTTGAACGCCGCATTGGACAACGCTTCGCTTTCAACCTGCCAGTTTCGCTGCGCGACGTTGCGACTACGGTCGAAGGACTCGGCTTCACTCAGGACCTCAGCTCTCGCGGCGCATTCCTGTTCACCGACATGGCGCTCAGCGAAGGCGCGGAAATCGAACTCACCTTGAAAATGCCCTCCGAGATCACTCTCGGCGAAAGCATGCGCGTTCGTTGCCGCGGCCGCGTTCTGCGCATCGTCAAACCCGCCGAGAAAGGCTGGAGGCCCGCAGCCTCGGGCGAGACCGAGACCCAGTCAGCCGAAACCCGGTCTGCTGAGACCCGATCTGCCGAAACCCGATCCGCCGAAACCCGATCCGCCGAAACGAAGATCGGCGTCGCGGTCTGCCTGAACGGCTACGAGTACCTTCCCGATGCCGAGGACGGTTCCGCCGACTTCCGGCGCATCTCGGCTCTGCACAACACCGTGCACGATTCCCTACACGACAGCGAGACCGAGCGTTCCGCCGAGCCTCTGGCGGCCACTCCGCGCGTTGCCGTGCATTAGACTCAACCCCACGGCAGAAAATCCCGGTCTGGTCCGGACGGCTGCTAACTTTAGTTCTTTCGGTACGTCTCAGTCCTGTTCAAACTTCCCCGCATGGCTTAGAATTGTTTCAACAGTGCGGATTCGCTTGGGAGTCTTTCGGGGTGTGCGCCTCAAACAAGATGTTATGATTTGCAGAACGCCGCTCCTACGGACCGGCGGGCGTCTCGGCGCGAGTCGCGTCCTCCCCTGCCCTCGCGTGGTTACCTGAGTCACTTGGCGAAGAGTACTTTCTCTTTCTAACATGCAAACACCTAGAGAAATCAGCGAGAACCGCGCTATGCATGGGATCGCCGTAGCCCTTCTGACCGAGGACCGGGAACACTTATCCGAGTTGCAGAATCGCCTGGAGGCCACACGGCTGGCCCGGGTGGTCTTCACCAACGTGGGATTTCCTTCCGGACCTACGGATTCCATCCTGCGGCAGATTCAGGACCTGCGTGCCGAAGTGGTAGTGGTTGATATCTCCGCCACGAACCCTCAGCGCGCCATCAAGGCCATTGAACTCATTCAAGCCAACACCCTGCAGCTCGCCATCTTCGCCAACGGTAGCATGCAGCAACCCGCCACCATCGTGGCCAGCATGCGCGCCGGAGCCGGCGAGTATCTCGATGACAGCGTCGGCGCTGAGGCTCTTCTTGAAGCCCTGACGCGTTTCAGTTCGAACCGCACGCGCACCCGCGGGGGCGCGGGCAAGGCCCGCATCTTTACCTTCCTCAGCGCCAAAGGAGGCGCGGGGGCAACCACTTCCGCCGTCAATACCGCCGTCGCTCTGCAACAGACCCACGGCAGCGTCGTCTTGGTGGACTTTGCTCCCATCGGCCACTGCCAGCTCCATCTCAACCTGCGCCCCAGTTTCGGAGTGCCCGATGCACTTCAGAACCTGCACCGCCTCGACGTTTCGCTGCTTGATGGCCTGATGACCACCGCAAAAGACGGCTTGCATCTTCTCGCCGGGTCGCAACAGCCTTACCCCTCCATGCCCACACCGGCGGAGTTGGCGCGCCTCTTCGATCTGCTGGTGAATCACTATCGCTACGTAGTCATCGATGCTTCCAGCCGCCTGGATTCCACGACGCGCCTGCTTTCCGATCTTTCGAATGCGGTGCTCATGGTCGCTCAAACCGATGTGGTCTCGCTGTGGAGCGCCGGCCGCATTCACGCCTTCCTCGAAGAAGGCACGGGTCGCAACCGGCTGCGCCTGGTCTTGAATCGCTATAAAAAGATTCCCGGCTTCACCGACGAAGATGTGGAGCAGGCTACGCGGTGCAAGGTGTTGTGGAAGATTCCCAACGCGTATCAGGCAATCTCGCCCGCTATCGATCACGGGACGCCGGTGGTTCTACAGGAAGGCCAGGAAGTGAGCCGAGCCTACCGCGCACTGGCAGCGGCATTGGCCGAGGCTTCTACAACGGACGAAGGCGGACTCGATCTCGTCTACGCGCAGGAAAAATCAGACAGCAAGAGGAAAATCCCCGGCCGCTTGCTGATAACGCCCGCACGCGCAGGGCAGTAGGGCGGGTACCGAGTACCCAGTAGAAACAAATCTGATATAAACTCACCTTTTTTTCGGTACTCGGTACTTCTACGGCAACTGGATCCGCACCAGATTCGCTTCCCGCTCGACCGATCCAACGAAAGAAGCCTTCACGCCCTGAGCTTCAAGCGTCACTTTTCCGTCACTCTGAGAAACCTTCGGGTCAGCTAAACCGGTGACAATCAATTTCTGAACTCCGTTAAACAATGGATGAGCGCCAGCGGCTTCCGTCAGCCCCGACCGCTCTAATACTTCTATCGAGCCGCTGCCGTTGCCTAGCTTGAGCCAGCGCGTGTGCAGAACTTCCTTACCGCTGAAGATCACCACATTCCACGGATCGAAAGCCTGCGGCCATAGCGGCTCTTTGCCGGCGATGATTTCCAGGCGGACTCCAGCAGCGGACAGAAATTCCTGCTTGCGACGGCTGAGGCCGGCTGTGAAGCCGGCGATATCGCGCTGGGCACGCACGCGCGCAGACTGGGTTTCTTCTGCAGTAAAATTCGCAATAAGATCGCAATCGGCGATACCTTTCATCTCCCGCAAATGGCCAGCGAGCAACTCGTCCAGGGAAACCGGAGGGTCGCCTCCCAGCCCGGACTCCCACCCGGAATCAACTCGATCCAGCAGAAGAGCCAAAGCTTGCCCGCTGGCGTAGGCGCGCTGGCGCACGTCTGCCTGGCCAGGCGGAAAATCTTCAGCACTGAGAGCGGGCGGCTTGCTGATGGATTTGAATTGCACATATTGCGCCAGACCTTCGCGTAATTCCACGCCACGCTCATACATAGCGGCAGTCGCGGGAAGAGCGGCAAAACGCTTGCTGCGCAGGGCCAGAGCGGTTGAGATCCAGCAGATGGCATCTTTCCGGTCCTTTTCTTTTGCTCCTGATTCTTTTGCTCCTAATGCACGAACCAGAGCAATGCTCTCCAACCGTCTCTCAGCCAGAAGTTCGGGATCGTCCACCGGATAGGTGAACAAGTCCACTTCGTTGCTGGCCCACTTGGGATAGCGTTTAGCCTGAAAAACGTGGAAAGTTTCGTGAACCAGCAAGGCCGCTAGCACATCTGCCGAGGAAGTCTGATTTGAGAGATCAGCGGTGGCGGTGGGCACTCCGTTGACCAGAGTGCCGGTGTTGGCGCGGACAGTTTCATGCTGGCCGGGATAGACATAAACATTCAGCTGTCCGGCAACGGCGTGGAACCCATCAGGCGGCGAGGGATGGTTAAAAAGGTAGGTGCTGGTTCCATCGAAAAACTCAACCGGTGTGGTCGCGGGTTCGAATCCCGGCCAAAGGTTTTGCGTGGCGACGCGGCGGAACGTCTGGATGACCTGGAAAGAATCCGTTCGCGCCGGCAGCTGCGCGACCCCGGGCATAACGGCTGCGGACGAAAACGCTGAAAGAATGGCCGCCAAAAAGCAGATGTGGCGATAGCTCCCCGCCCTTGACTTGACACCTTCTGTACTCGCCACTCTAAGCACTAATTCCTCGCTGACGACGCCTCCTGGGGAAACCTCCTGAACTCTACCGCGCTCGAATGCGTCGTCACTTTTTTCTGCGCATCACTGGTGTTGTCGGCAAGCGTTCCTTTCAGCACGTAATAGGACTCGTCCCCGGGATTTTTTCCCGCGCCGCGCTCCACCGCGCCTTTGAACTCGAACCACACTCCCTGCACCGTTTCGGTGACGAAGCTCAGCTTGTTGCCATCGAGCGCACCACTGTGGAAGTACTGATCGAGAAACGCTTCCTTGTCGCTTCCTCCGTCTCCATATCGCGAGACGAATCCCGTCACATTACCCGCGTCTTCCACCGTGATTTGGACGAACTCTCCATCATTTAGAAAGCTGTACATCCCGGAATATTCCTGGCCAGGCTTGGTCTCCTGCCCTGCGTGCGGCGTCTCGGCCGCTTTAGGAGCTGTTGCCTTAGATTCCTGCGCCACCGACGAAACGAATGTGACGGCCGCGAAAGTTACAGCCGCTAAAACAGCGCTCCATCTCTTCATGACAATTCTCCTGCCCGCATCAATCGTACTACCTTCGGAGCGAGTACTCAGTACCGAGCACCTGGTACCGAGAGACCAACTCGTCGCAACAGATTGCGGACCGGAGCGCTTCGATTTTCCAGGTACTAGGTACTCAGTACTATCTACTAATCGCCACCACAGCCCAAATGCATCTAAGATAGAACGATGCACGAAGGGCCAAGCCTCCTGCTGGAAGAGACCGAACCGCCGGTTGCGGATTTGCGTCTGCTCATCGAACCCGAACCCTGGTATCGAGTCTTCGTCGAGAACCTTCGCAACTTCTTTCAGCGGACCGAGATCTTCCATCAGCAACCGACAGTCACCGATCATCAATCTGATCATCAATCCGATCATCGATCTGAAGCCACCTTCTGGCCCGACGTGTTCGTCGACCGCGGACTTCCTCGGCGTCGGCTTCTCGAGTCCGGGGCATGTCACGTTCTCGTGCTCGCCATGATCTGGGGAGGATCTCGCTTCCTCGCCTTGCAGCCTCACACCACGCCTCAGCCTGCGTTTACCCGCGCCGACGTCGTTTACTACACGCCCTCGGAATACCTGCCGCCGCTCGACACCCGGCGTCCGGATTCCGCTCATGCGCGCAAGGCCGATCCCGAATATTCCGCGCAGCCAATCATTTCCGTTCCTCCCGAAGCCGATAACCGCTCGCAAACCATCGTCACTCCGCCCAATATCCAATTGCAGCATGACGTCGCTCTGCCCAACATAGTCGCCTGGTCGGGAACGCCGCAGCGTCCGATCGGGCCAGCTCCCGCCGTTCCGGCGTCGGAGATCTCGCGTCTGGCGCCACAAATGGACCGCTCCGTAATCGCGCCCCCACCCGACTTACAACCGTCCTCGCAGAAAACCTTGCAGGCGCCCCAGCCCGCCGTCATCGCTCCGCCGCCAGCCGTGGAAGCCGGCTCAACGCGCCGACTCGGTAACCTAAACATCGCGCGCAGTGCGGTGATCGCGCCCGCTCCACAACTTGCGCTCGATCCTCAGCGCGCAATTCCGGGCAGAAGTTCCATGGCTGTAGGCAGACGTTCGCCCGATGTGATCGCGCCCCCGCCAGCGCTTGGCGCCTCAGGACGCACGCGCTCCGGCGGAGGCACGATCGCGCTCAGCCTTCATCCCGCGGTAGGTGCCCCGCCTGATCCACCCGCGGGCAATCGACGGGGCAACTTCGCCGCCACGCCCGAAGGCCGTCGCGGTGCCTCGGGAGCGCCGGGCGCCAGCGCCGGACACGGCAAAGAAAATGGAAATGGATCTGGAAAAAACAGCGACCTGCCTTCGGGATTGTATGTAGGCAAGACTTCGAACACTGCGTCGCCGGTTTCAGGCGATCCCACTCCGAACTCCAGCGCCTACACTGTCAATCCAAACCTCCTCGCCAGCGCGCGCCCGCCGCGCATCTCGGAGCGCACGGGGCCGAAAGAGCAGAGCAAACTCTCCGAAGAAGAGCGCGCCGTCTTCGGCGACCGCAAGTTCTACTCGCTAAGCTTGAACATGCCCAACCTGAACTCCGCCGGAGGGAGTTGGATCGTCCGCTTCGCCGCGCTCAAGCCGGGGCCCGCCTCGGGACACTCCTCCTCCGCAGATCCTTCTGCCGAAGATATTTCCGCGCCCTCGGCCACGCGCAAGTTCGATCCTGCGTATCCCGAGGACCTCATGCGCAAGAACGTGGGCGGCACCGTCATCCTTTATGCGGTAATCCTCGCCGACGGCACGGTCGGGAAGGTGCGCGTGCTGCGCAGCGTCGACCAGCGCATCGATAATTTCGCCAGCGAAGCTGTCGCCAAATGGCAATTTCAACCCGCCACGAAAAACGGCGCGCCCGTGGCCGTGGAAGCCACATTCTCAATTCCGTTCCGCCCGACGCGCGCGGGATCGAACTTCTAAAGCGCGGGCCGTTGTGCTCAAACCAAACAACCTGTGCTCAAACTCGCTGTGCTCCAACCAGGCACCGCTGTTAGAATCCGCATCATGTCCGCACGCGCGATCAGGATTACGTCTCGCATCATGTTCTTGCTCTGTGGGCTGACGTCACTTTTCACCGGCGTTCCTTTTCTAATGGCCCGAGGCGAGCTGCCGCTGCCGTTTCAAAGCGAATGGGTCATATTTGTGGTTGCCCTCGCGCTGGTGGGTCTTTTCAGCGTAACGCTTGCGTTCCTTCCCCGCTCGTGGATCGCGAAAGCGTTCAAGAAAGATCGGGACGATAAACAGTTGTTCTTAGCGCCCCTCAAATGGCTCGGCAGCTTCGCCGCAATTTCATATCTCCTGGCGCTCGTCGCCCATCTTGCTCCGCACCGCTGGAATCTCGATCCCCAACTGATGTTTTCACTGTGTCCGCTGTATTTCGTGAAGCTGACCTTCGATCCCTCGCTGCCGATCACCTTTTTTCTGCTTGCCCCCATGAACGCGGCGGTTTACGGCTCACTCGGCCTCACCTTGGGATGCGCATGGTTGGCCTTCCGTAAGCGAACATCAAGCTGAACGATGAAATCGGGCCCTTCGGACTCAGATCCCTCAGCCTGGGCCCATGAGTGATATGGCGATATTACGCCAACCGCCCTGATTTCGCTTTTATGCGCGAGCGTAACCTAGACACCAACGGCCTTACCTCCTACGATTTACCTAGAAAACTATGCTATACATCCTTGGAATTGTCGCTCGCATCGCAATTTATGTGGGAAGCGCCTTCATCCTTAGCAAAACGGCGCCAAGCATACCGAACAAATGGGTGTATCGCTTTGTGTTTTTGTTCGTACTGTGTGTGCCGTTAAATTTCGTTGTCAATTACGTCAATGTTCGGCTACTTGGGTATCACAAGATGGGCTGGGGTGGGGCATCCACAATTGCTCTGTTACTTGCTCTGTTCTTTGCCACCTTCGGAACTTTTTGGGAACCGCAACCGACACAACTCGAAGGGAAATCTCGCTTGCAGGAATAACTGTCGAGAACAGGCGATTACACTCATTGAGGATTTGGCTGACCCAGTCCGTCAATGAGCGTAGTCGCGATTTAACGCCAATCTGCTCCAGAGCCGCCGCGCTACCACCGTCATTCCCTCGGCAAAAAATCCGTGAAAAGAAGACGAGTGGGGTTTCTGCGCTCGTTCACGCAACTCCCGGCGTGACGGCCTCTCGTTTTGTTGGCAAAAGCGCTAACAGGACGACTCCGATCGCAATGACTACGATCACATCAGTAAAGTTCCGGTGGACGCCGTGAATCCACGCTTCCACGGTTTGAATAGCCATCACCCCGCCATGGGATATGTTCCACCAAGCTACTAGAGCAATCATCGAGCGATGCTCGGACGGTCTCCTTGCGGCCATGAGCAGAAAGACCGCGACCGGAATAAAAAAGCTTAGAAACATTGGTCCGCACTCGTTCTTCCCCTCCAAAAGCCAGCTGGAATGCCACAGATCCATATATAGAAAATAAATTTGGGGCAGATTGAGCAGCCCCACGATCACCAGGACGATCTGTGTTAGGCGTTCTCTTTTCACATTGACCTCCTCTGAGCGAATTTTGCTGCGAGCGCGGCAGCGGCTCTAAGAAGAAGTGATCCCAGCTTCCGGTCGGCGGACGATCCGCTCCGGACTAACCGCCGCTTCAACCCCTGACCAAGCCCACGCCTGCCAGATGATGACCGAGGTGCATACCGTTTCGATCGTCCCGAAGAAAATGTACGATGGAAACATATGCTCGTGCCAGGCACCGCTGGCCAAAGGATAAACGAATTGCATCGAAATGACGGCTAACGTCTCAATGGCACCCGCGATGATATTCGCCAGCCGGTTCGCCCTAAACGGAAGCAGCCGAGACGCCAGAATCATGGCGATGGGTATTTCCATCAACACCGCTGAACCCAGCAGAGCCCACTGTGGCAGATGCGGAGCTGGATCTTGCGAGCCGACAATAGCGAACAAGGCAAGCACGTCCGCATACAGGTAGTTTAATAACACGAAGATCCACAATAGAGACAACCGGTCCTTTGTGTCATGCATGTCAGCCTCCTGCGCTGAAGAGCTTACGGTCCTGCGGCAGAATAGGTTCCCAGATTTTTCGCAGAATTCTCCCTTCTGTGCAGTTGTCGCTATCAAGGCGTTCGCACTCATTGACCCGTCAATGAGTGATATGGGGATTTTACGACAGCTATCCGGGAACAATGCCGTAGCCGATGCATTCTGGCGTGCATCTACAGAACACTGCCTCGTTCTACTTGGGGGGCGCAGGCATTGCGGATGAGTGGTGATCGACGATCATCCACTGCCCGTTGCGCTTTGCGTAGACGAAGGTGTACCGGGCCGGCAGGCTTTTACTCTCCCCGTCCTTATTGTAGGTAAACGTGTAATAGCCGCTATTGATCGCCATATCGCCGTAGACCCGAATCAACTGGTCGCCAAACGAAACTTTGTGATCAGGCAGGGCTTTGAAGGCGTTGACCATGTAGTCTCGAATGGCTTCAGGGTTGTCGCGGCGCTTGGGGGACAAGGTTCCCCAGAGTACCGCCTCGCGATCGTAGAGCGCGAGTAGCCGATCAGGAGTTTCGGCACTGAAGGCGTCGGCCCACTTCGCGGCGGCAGCCGCAACATCTTCCTTGTCGCCGGCCCACGCTGTGGAAGCAAGCCCCAGCGGAACGATAAGCGTGAGCAGGACGAGGGAAATTCCAACACGCTCCATGGTGACCTCCGAGATTCTGAACTGTGGTGTTAGGAGTGTGGGAAGGCCGGAGTCCCGCGCAAAAGGTACGCTTCGCCGTCACCACTGTCAACTGGGATGTTCATTTTGGCCGCCGCCCGGTCTTGCTACACCGTAACTGTCGCAATCAGGAGATAGCACTCTTTGACGGGGTTTTGAGTGTTAAGGCGATGTCAGCCAACGATAAACGTGGAGTTTCGAGTTGGAAACGTTGCCCATGACCTGATCGAAATGACCTGCGGTTTTGCATGATTCAAACGCGGACGGCGAGAACTGGGCAGGGGCCTAACTGCATTACCCGATAGGTCGTCGAGCCAAACACAGCTAGATCCAAGGCACCCCGGCCACGCACCCCCATAGCCACCATGTCGATTTGTCCTTCCACTGAGAACTGAATGATTTGCTCGTATGGCTTTCCGATGCGTACTGCCGTCTTAATCTTGAGGGTCTTGCGCGCCTTGGAAGGAATCAGTTTATCAAGTCCCTCGGTTGCTCTTGCTATGGCCTTCTCAGCCTTTGCCGAACTCGGAACCTCCTCCAATACGTGCAACAGAGTAAGTTCAGCACCATATTCCTCTGTCGCGGAAATGGCATAGTTCAGAGCCGACTCTGAATTCTCGGAGAAATCCGTACAGAAGAGAATTTGCCGCAAGCGGTGGATGTGGCGCCCACCTTCATCATCTGCAGCCATAAAGTCCCGTGGAGGGTTACGTACCGCGAGCACTGGGCAGGGAGCGCTGCGCATCACTCGGTCGGTCACTGACCCTAGCATCAGGCGGTCATAACCTCTCCGGCCGTGGGTTCCCATGACGATTAGGTCCGCTTTTTTCGCCTGAGCAAACGACAAAATGGAGTCGGGGGCCATGCCGTGGTGCACGACAAGTTCCAGCTGAGTTCCCTCGCGAGCGTAGCTCTTGACAAATTCTTGCAGGCGCTCCTTGCCGCCTTCGCATAGCGACTGGCAGAACTCATCATAGAGCGACACAGAGGCTGCAAAGCCAGCGGAGGGGTATCGCCATAGCTCTACAATATGCTGCACCACGAGCTTGGCTCGATAGTGTTCAGCTACCGATAGTGCATAGCGATATGCTGTTGACGAGAACTCTGAGAAATCGACGGGACAAAGGATGAGTTTAAGTTTCAGCATGGTTCTGCGTCGAACCAACGATGCGCCCTGCGCACAGCTCTTCGCTGTTCCGTCAAATTCGGCTGAGCAGGAAAGCCATCATAAGCTTCTTTCGGAGTACAAACCACGACAACCTTTTTGATCTGAGCGGTCAATGGTTGAAATCAGACGTTTAAACTCGAACCCCTACGCGGGGGTCGATGAGTAATATGGCGATTTCTTGCCAATTCACCGCTCTAGCGGCAACAGGTATGTGGGATTGTTCTTGAATGAGCCGCCGAAGACGTGCTGATCTGCCTCGCGCATATCCCACACGATTACAGAAGTCGGCACGAGCCGCACTGTAATGTCATCCCATCCTGCAAACACTGGGCCCACTTTCGGGTCTGCTAACGCGGCTCCGCTCAGGTACTTGCGATGAATCTCCGAGTTCCATTTGCGAGATGATTCACCGCTAAGTATCTGCGCACTGCCCGTCACCGTAACTCCGTAGGACGCGGCGGGGTCGCGAGAGTCGACCATCAGAGACACTTCCCGATTCGCCTGAAGGTTTCGGGCCTTGCGGCTCCGCGATGCCGTAGCAACAAAAATGTCGGTGCCGTCGAACCAGAACCATACCGCAACCACATGGATTGAACCGTTCGGGTTGTGTGTAGCAAGAGACGCGATATATCGGCTTTCCAGCAACTGCTTGACTCTTGCATCCGACAACGAAGCCATCGGAGATCTCCTTCAGAAGTTTAGTTTCCAATTTGCGCGAACCGCGTAAAAATATAGATTAGCCTTCTTTTGGCAATAGGAGGTCTTGTCGTGAGGACTTGGTCGGCGAACTCAGGCTAGCGCTCATTGAGAACCTGCCATCAAGCGCCGCTTGGGCGGGGGTCTTGAAGTCCATGCGTGAGAACATCTCTGCTACATGATTTCCACAGCGCCCTTGTGACATCTGACCTTGCGGGTAGCATCGAGCTTGCACGATCATGGCTGAGGCCGTGACGGCGCACAGAGTTCGCATCGTCCCCTTTTGGGCCTTCATTGTCAAGATTTCGCCCGCTAAGTTCTTTGACATCAAGATTTTGCCCCTAACTCATTGCAGCCCATAGATCAAGTCGCATTTTGCCGCTAACTCGATAATTCCAATATAGCGGGGGGAGGGGGGTATACCGCCAGAGGGTTCAGTCGGGATCGTTGTGGGAAAGCACCCACGCGCTTTATTTTCGTGAGGAATCCACAGTTCGCAGCCGCGCGGTCCTTATACCTTGGCAGCTTTTTTCCTTTCCAGCGCGGCGTAGATTGCGGGGTCGGTGCAGACTTCGTAGTAGGTGCGGTCGGACCAATTTTGGACGGAGAAATCCTCGACGTTGATTCGCGGCACCCGGCTCTGGCGCACCACGATTTTGCGAAAGATGTCGCGGTCGACGGGCACGGTGGCGCTGAACAATTCGTACTCGCCTTTATCGGACGACGCGATCGACGGCGGCAGCTTCACCGCCAGCGGCACGAGTGATATCTCCTGCTCCAGTTTGCGGAAGGCCGCTTCATTCATGCGAATGCCGCCCAGGTTGTAGCTGAGCATCGAGTCTTCAGGATTCTCCGCTTCGTCCTTTGAAGCCTCGTTCGCCGCTTGAAATACAAAAACATGAAACGGGCCGGCTTGCGGCTCCATCACCTTGCGGGCGTGCTTGTTGCAGGAAGAAAGGCGGTCGCTCTCATTCAGCGCTTCGGAAATCATGATCTGATGCTCGCCATCCATCAGGTAAAGCGGCGCGGCCTCTTGCAGCGTGATGCCGACACCCAACTCGAGTCCGGGCATGCCCGAGCGCTGCATGAGTTCGTTGTAGCCGCGCACGATTTCGATGATCTCGCGGGCCAGCACGCAGGCCCGGCTCACCGCGAGTGCGGGCTCGCCGGTACGTTCGAGGATTGCCAGAATGATGGCATCGCCCTCGAGAAAAACTTTCTGCGCTCCATACTTGCCGAGGAGCTTGTTTACCGGATCATAAAAATTCAGGCTGAAGTAGGATGCGGGATTCAATCCTCTTTCCATCAAGGTGCGCGTAAGCCGCGTGGAGTCGCGCACGTCGGCCTTCAGCACCACATGCCGGAGCACTCGCTCTTCCTCGGGTTGCTGCTCCTCGGGCAGAAGAAATTCGTAGAGCGTGCCGTTCATGCGCGAGAGGTCGCGCAGCTTTTCCGTGCTTACCACGTTCACCGAGTCGAGCGCCGCGTTCAAAGTTTCGAGGCGCCGCAGATCGCGGTGATACTGGGAAAAATCCTGCAGAAAGCGCGCCGCTACCTTGGCCCGCTCTGCGCCACGGCAGCCCGCGACCTTGCCTACCGCGGCGTAAAGGCTGTTGGGCGAGAGCTTGCCATGCTCCTGGATCATGCGCTCCACGCGATCGCATTCCGGACGCGAGATGAGCGCATTTTTCAACTGCTGCGGATTGATTCGCGGAGCGTACTGGCTGAGCAAAGGTACTGTGTGGTAAGAAGCGATCACGCACTCCATCACCTGTTCATCTTCGAGCAGCCGTACCCACTTGGCCAAACGCTGCTGCTGAGCCACACCTTCCGAGGTGGATTCATCGGGAGTGCCAGTGCCTACAAGAGTCCGGGCGTTCTCCGGAGCGCACAGCCACGCATCGATCATCTCGGCCGCGGTCTCTTCACCGTATACCGACCGCACAAAGCCCCAAACAATGTCTTGCAAATGGGGATAGCGATCGGGATCGCGGTCCCAATTGCCCAGCATCACGTAATGTTCGGCGCACAGGTAATCGTCGCGGCCATCTTCGGAAAATGCGAGACGGTTCAGGAACAGGCCGTAGCTGGCCAGGCCAGCGCTAGGCTCTCCGGTCTTCAACTCGCCTGTCTTCGTTTCGCTAATCTTCGTCTCGCTAGTCTTCGCTTCGCCAGTCTTTGCCTCTCCAAACAACGACCGCCGCGTGCGGGCCAGAGTTTCTTTCTCGATCTCGCGCAGGGTTTCGAACAGATCCTGCCCGGTCTTGCGCAGAATGATCTTTTTTCGTACCTGGAAGGCAGCGACGCGCTCGCGATACTCCACTGCTTTGCCCTGCCGCATGCTTTCGTAACTTTTGAGCAGAACGCGGCAGCGCTCCAGCACTTGCGCGAATTGCTGGTTCATCTCTGTGCGAAGAAACTTGGTCACGGCCAGGCGCGCCAGCAGGTCGACGGAAATGTTTTCTTCCTTCTTGGCGCGATTCAGCGCCGCCAGATGCAGTTCGGCCAGCAGAGCCTTCCAGTCAGATTTTTCCACCGGATTGCGACCAGCGCCGACGGCAGCGTTTCTCATCCACGACGGGGCCTGCGTTTTCTGCGGAGCCTCCGCCGCCAGCATTCCTTCCAACTCGCCGTGGCGCACGATCAACCGCATCACGTGTGCCCGCGCCGCGTCTACGAAGCGCGGACTCAGGGCCACGTCATGGCGCAGGTTGTCGACTCCAACGGCGAGTCCTTCGAGCGCAATCGACGGCGTAGCCGCAATCATCTCCGGCAGAGCCGGTTTGTCGGGCTCTTTACCCAGGCGAAAAATGGGAAGCAGAGGCATCGTGAATGCTGAAAATTCGTGGAAGCTACTGATTACACATGTACATATCGAGGCTAGCACGCGTGCCGCGGCGGCTAAAGTTACCTAGGTTATGGGGGAGAAAACTCGGCGAGCCCTGAATCTATTGATGATTGCTGATTGTTGATAACTAACCAAAATGGCGAGTGCCAGGGTTTTCAATAATCAAGAATTCCCCCGACGCGCGAAATGAAGCAATGGCAGGTACTGTGGTACTCGGTACTGGGTACTTATTCCCGCGACCGCGGGATTAATTCTTTGAGCTTCAACCGGCGCGGAAGTCGCGCACATCTTCTCCGGGCTGGAATACGGATGCGGACGGAATGCTGCGCGCCTCCGCCATTTTTCGGTTGACCTCTTCGAAGTCGGCCTTCACCCAGCCCACACTCGAGATTTCAATGTCGCCATCTTGAGCGATCCAGAACAATGTGGGAACATTGGTCAAACCGTAGGCGTTCGAAACAGGATAGGTGTCCTCATCATCGAGCAGCACGGGAAAGTTCACGCCAAACTCTTTGGTGAACGCCGCGGTCTTCTTCGGGTCGTTCTGCGAGACCCCGAACACTCTCACGCCCTGGCGCCCGTAGGCCCGCTCCAGCCGCGCGAGAAATGGAAACGCATACTGGCACACGGGACACGACACCTTGAAAAACGCGAGCACCACCGGCCCCCGCACCAGTTCCTCGCTCAGCACGAAGCGCCTGCCATCCATCGCCTTCAGTTCAAAGTCGGGCGTCTTGGTACCCGCAGTCAATGCCGCCATTGGTCGTCCTCCGGTTCGTTTTTTCAGGATACTTTGTAGCCAGCGCATGCCCCTGGTCCTGAGCTACTTTTATTTTAGATGATGCCGGCAAGGGTGGTCAGTGGCCGGTGGTCGATGGCCGAAAGGTTGTCATCAAAGCATCTCTGCTTCCCTCAGGATCTTTCGCGCCAGTCCCGTGAGCGCAAGCTTTCCCAGTCGCTCAACCGGAATCCATTTGCCCGACTCTGGCGACGGCGCTGCGGCGCGCCAAACTCGCACCGTGTAGTCCGTAGTCGTGATTGAATGCCGCAGTGTGAATGCCGGACCATCCCCATGCGTGCTGGGCAGCTCCGGCAGTTCCCACATGCGCGGCATGAGCGACGCATCCGCGGGCCGCTGCAGCAGGAACACGGCGCCGTTTTCGCAATCCAGCGCGTAATGAATCTCGCGCTTCGTCTGCCGAACTGTTTTCTTAGCCGGCTCCAACTCTCCGCGCGTCGCACACGCCTCGACCACGGGACAGGTCAAACAGGCCGGCGCGCGCGGCATGCATACTACAGCTCCCAACTCCATCATCGCCTGATTGAAGTCGCCCGGACGCTTGGAATCCAGAAGACGATCGGCCGCGTTCCACAATTCTTCTCCAGCCAAACGTTTGCCGGATACTCGCTGCAATACGCGCTCGACGTTTCCATCCACGACTGCGACCGGCTCGCCGAACGCGATACTGGCAATCGCGGCCGCCGTGTAGCGGCCGATGCCGGGCAACTCCCGCAATTCTTCCTCACTCGCCGGAAACTTTCCGCCGTGCTCGCGCACGATCACTTTGACCGCGGCGTGCATCATGCGCGCCCGGCGGTAGTATCCGAGGCCGCTCCACGCCGCGAGTACGCTGGCCTCGCGCGCCGCAGCCAATTTCTGCACGGTGGGAAAACGCCGCAGGAATTTTCGATAGTGCTCGATGACCGCTGCCACGCGCGTCTGCTGGAGCATGATCTCGGAAAGCCAGACGCGATAGGGATCGCGGCTCGCGCGCCACGGCAGATCGCGCCGATGAAGGTCGTACCAGGCTAGTAATCGCAGCCCGAATTTCTTCTGTGTGACCTGCATACCAGCCTTAACCTGCGCATTTATTCCCAATTCGCAGGTTGCGGTTCTAATTGATGGCGAACTGATTCGGACTCCATTGCCCTCCGGTATCCCCGCCATTGACCCCGCGCTCCCAACCACGAAATAATGGTTCTGCCTGGCATCCGCAACACTCGCGTGAGTTTATTCACGCCCGACAGTATCGAGGAGCATTATGAACGACTTCAACCGCAAGGTGGAAGACGCGTCGGCGCGCGTCAGCAAGACTGTCGCCGAGGCCGCCGAACGCATCGAGAAAGAGATCCCAGAATTCATCAAATACCTGAACGACGAAGTTGTTCCCGCCGTGCGCCAGCACTCGACCAAGGCGCTTCGGACCGCCAGCGTAAAGCTCACCGAGCTGGCCGACTACATGGAGCAACACAACCTTTCGAACAAGTGAAGCTGCGCAGTGCGGCGTCCATCCGCTGTGCCGTGATTCTGATTCGACTCACGATCTTGCTCTTTTTCCTTACTGGCTGCGGCCATCCCAGGCAGGCTCGCGTGAGTGTGCCGTCTACGCCGGAGCCATCTTCGGCCGAATCGACTTCTGCGAGCAATCATTCAGGAAGCGAGTCCAATCTCGCCGAGCCCTCGATTCCTGCGGGCTCCACGCCCCTGGCCACCGAAATCGGCCGTGCGAGCTGGTACGGTCCTCCGTATCACAACAGGCGCGGGTCGAACGGCGAAGTTTACAACATGAACGCTATGACGGCGGCGCATCGCACGCTGCCGCTGGGCTCGATCGTGCGCGTCACGAATCTGAAGACCGGCCACATGGCGCTGGTGCGTATTACCGACCGAGGCCCGTTCATCCCTGGGCGGGTTCTTGATTTGTCGCTGGCCGCTGCGCGCAAGGTTGACGTCTACCAGCCCGGAGTCGCCGAAGTAAGAGTGGAAGTCATGCAAACCCCGGCGCCGCTTGCGACCGGGGGAAAGTGGGCGGTGCAGATCGGCGGCTTCCCCGACAAGGACGAAGCCACGCACTTAGCCGACCGCCTGACCCGCCGCTACCACACGGCAAAAGTGCAGCGCTTCAATAGTCCCGCGGGGGATTGGTGGGTGCGGGTGCGGGTGCTCGATGACGATCGCCAGCGCGCCCAGCAACTTGCCGCCGATACGAACACTCCAGAGGGCGCGGTGTTTCTGGTGAGACTGGATTGAGAGAGTGATCAGTGGTCGGTGATCAGTGGGCAGAGGTCAGTCAAGCCCAGGGGATTTTACTGACCATTGATCGCTGACCACTGACCACTTTCTGCTATCCTCACGCCGGAGTATCCTTCATGGCTGACGCCGAGAGCAACTGCCTTTTCTGCCGTATTCTTCGGGGCGAGATTCCCGCGAAGAAAGTCTATGAGGACGATCACGTCTTTGCTTTCGAAGACATCAGTCCGAAGGCTCCCACGCACGTGCTGGTCATCCCCAAGAAGCATTTTTCTGGATTGAATGAAGCGCAGGCTGAGGACGCCGAGGTGATTGGCCGTTGTCACCTGGTGGCGGCGCAGATCGCGCGTGATCGCGACATCGAGCAAGGGTACCGGACTGTGCTCAACGTAGGTCCGGGCGCGGGGCAGTCAGTGTTTCACATGCACGTCCATCTATTGGGAGGACGTGGGCTGAGCTGGCCGCCGGGGTAGGAGCAGTTCTCAGTTTCTAGTTTCCGGTTTCTAGTTTCTGGTTTCCAGACAGGCCCGAACCCTTACTGCACCGTCGGATTCTCGTCTTCCGGGGCTCCGTGGCGGCGCAACAGTTGTGGAAGGTTCTGCGAAAACGCGGAACGAGGCAGGACCATGTCGCAGCCTACTTCGTGGGCCTTCTGCTTCAGATCGCCCTGCACGTGCGAGAGGAATCCGATGATCGAGGTTCCCTTCTTGAGCTTCGCCTTCAGCTTGGGGATGAGCGTCAGCGGTTTGGCGTTGGCGTTGTTGAGGTCGAAGATGATCAGCGAAGGCTTCTCTTCGCCGTTCTGCTGCATGCGCTCGGCCAGGTCTTTGTCGTTCTTGGCGAACTCGACCTTCACATTGAGCTTGCGCGCGGTTTCTTGAATCTTGGCGGCGAAGAACAAATCGTCGACGAAGGCAAAGATGCGCGAGTTGGAATCTTCGCGCAATGCGGGCAAGGGCTCGGGATCGGCAGGCGCGAAGGGCGCGGCGAAGCCAGGACGCTGGCGACGCGCGCCCTGGCCGTTGCCGTTGCCGGCGAGCGCGGCGCGATAGCTGTGATCCATGGGCGCGGTGTAAATGCCATCCTGATTGTGGCGCGATTGGCTGGGGCCAGCGGGACGGGGCCCACGAGGATTGTTGGGGCGGCGTCCGCGACGCCGTCGGCTTCTGCCTCCGCCACCGGAGGGTCTTCCTGATCCTGCTGATCCTTGCCCTGAACCTTGTCCTGCTGAACCGTGTCCTGTTGAACCTCGTCCTGCGTTCATAGTCCTCTCAAAGCCTGCGGGACCGGGCTTTCGACCCGGTGCAGGGCTGCAAAATTCATGATTTCAGGTGTCTTCAAAATTTTGGTGCTCTAGACTTAGGTATCCCAGTTAGGTAACCCCAGACTTAGATATCCCAAACTTAGGGCCGCAGACTCCCGGTTTCCCATAGTTGCGGCAGGCTCACACAATGTTGGCGCACAGCCACTTTCTCGCGGGGGCCTATCCAGTTGCTCGGTCGCACTACTCACTCACATCCGCTGATCATCAAGTCTCATGATTGCCGCTCGGGGAGCATGGCCAAAGTCTCCATGCGGGATTGCGAGCCGGGGCTGGACGCAATCGTGAACGCAACCGTGATCTTAGACGCGATGCACCGCTATCTGGTAAAGCAAACTCGTACTGGCGAAAACAAATATTAAATTTTGCGTATTCGGTTATCCGTTATCGGAATCCGTCGCGCCGCCGGGAACGGCCTGGGACGCGGAAGGCCTACGCGGGAACGTGGCCAATGAGAACAAGTCCATGTTACTCGCCTTCGCGCGGGCGCGCAAGAGGCAAAGTGGGAGCCGTTTTACACAGGAGGCCATGACTGGAAGTTAGTAGTCAGGGGTCAGGGGCTAGGGGTCAGGGGCCAGCAATCAGTGAACTCAGGTTTTACTGCCCACTGAACACTGACTGCTGACCACTGTTTCTCAGTTTCCGAGCACCAGACTAAACGTAAAGGGCGCGTTGGAGTTGGTGAGCGCGTTTGCGCCACCGGTGGTTGCGCTGATGGTCACCACATAGGTGCCGGCCGGGGTCCCGGGATTTGTCGGAATGGTGTTGGTGCCGCCGCCACCTCCGCAGGAACCGAGCCACAGCGTGGAGAAGCCCAGAACCACGATCAGACTAAGCAAGCGCAGGGCGCGGGTGCGCGGTCCTGCCACAAAGACAACTCCGAACAAACCGGGAAGCAGCAGGGCATAGAAGAAGCGGCTGCCGCCCAGCAGCGGTCGCAGTTGCGTCGTCGGGGCTGTGGTCTGCAAAGTCGCCGTCACTGCGGTCGCGTCTGTGGCCTGACCGTTGCTTGGGCTGAGCTGGCAGGAGATCTCCGCGGTAGCCAAACTCGGACTCCCAGTGCAGGTGTAGGTGACGGGCAAGGCTGTCGTGGCGCCGGCGCCGGTGCCTACGATGAAGCCATTTGTGCTGTTGACATTAATCGTGGCTGCGGCCTTCCCTCCCACGCTTGCGGTGTAAGTGTTGCTTGGCGACGAGAGGGTGAAGGTCTCGGTGGTCGCAGTCACCGTGAGGTCGACGGTCGCGGTGTGTGACGTACTCCCTGAGCCGCTGGACGTGCCGGTAATCGTGATGGTTTGCGCGCCCAACGTCATATTGGGCACAGTGGCGATGGTAAGCTGCACGGTTTGCGAGTCTGTGCCATCCAGCGTAACGCTCGCCGGACTGAAGCTACAGGTCGCGCCGGTAAGCTGACCTGTGCAGCTGGTGGAGTTGAAGTTGATGGTCTGGGTAGATCCGTTCACCGGCGCAATGGTCAAGGTTGCGACGGCGGATTCTCCCGCAGGAACGGAAGTGGGAGTCAGGGCCGAGGTGACGGTGAGAGTGAAATCGGGCGACGGTCCCAAACTAGCTTTCCAGGCGAGGGCAAGAGCATTGGCATCGACGGAGCCAAGGCCAGTGACCACATCGTAGTCGGCGGTAGTATCGAATCCGAAAGTTCCGGTTTGACAAACCATGGCGGCCGGCTGCCCCGCAGGATCGCCATCCGTGCAATCCACAATGCTGTTGCTTCCGGCCGGCGTGTCGTGAAACGCAGAGGGCGAACTGGCCGCGAGTGAATAGAGCATGGGGTTGATGTTGCCCAAGCCCGCCGTGGAGGTTCCGTTCAGATACTGATTGAGCAACACAGTGATCCCGGCCATAAGCGGGGTCGAGGCGGAGGTACCGCCGAATGCGGAATTGTAGGTTTCCAGCGCGGTTTGTATGCTGGTGGCGCAGGTGCTGGCCGATCCGGTCTTGCCCACTTCTGACAGCGGCGTGCACACGATGAAAGGGTCGTTGTAGTTGGAGGCCGAAAGGGAAACATCGGGAACATCTCGCACGCCGTCGTTGGGTACTCCGGGGCCGGTTTGCCAGGTTGGTTTTGCGTTGCCGGAAACACACTCACTGAAGTTGGCAGTTTGATTGAAGCAGTTGCTAGGCCCGCCGCCGCCACCGTCGAGAAATCCCAGCTGGGGAAAGTCGTTCCACGACTTTTCCGGGATATAGGAAATCGCGGAGCCGCCGTTGGTGGCGTTGTTGGTCGTGTTCCAGTACGTCCCGCTGCCTTCGTTGAATTCTGTGCCACCTACTCCGGTGACATACCAACTGCTGGCGGGATAGTCCACGGCGAGCCCCTCGATGGCGGACTTCACTTCTTCTTGGGGATCATTGATGTCGCAGATTGCCGGACCGTCGTCACCAGAGGCGGCGAAGAACGAGATGCCTTGCGTGGCCGCCTGTTTGTAGAGAACATCCTGCGTGGCCAGGGATGGGCCTGTGGCACCGAACTCGCACTGGCCGTAACTCATGCTGATGACCGGCGCAAGGCTGTTGTCGATGGCATATTGCGCGGAGAAGCCTACCCCGCCGGAAGCGGAATTGGAGGTGACGAAGATGAGTTGCGCGTTACGCGCGACCGCGCCAGACCACTCCAGATCCAAATCTGATTCGCTTAGATCGCCTGCGTGGTAGCCGGGAGCGGCAGTGGCTTGTATGTATCGCAGATTCGTGGTGTTGCAGCTCGGCGGAGCGTTGCAGCTGCTGACCGAAGAAAGTCCGAAGTCGGTGCGAAAGTTATTTATGTCGTCGATGTAGATATCGGTCTGCCCGACCAAAACAATCTTCTGACCCGTACCGTCGATAGCGGGCGACAAGTTATAGAGAGCATTGATGTCGTAGATGGTGGCAATGTCGCCGGGAGCTAGAAAGTGCGTGGAAGCTCCGGTAAGCGTGTAATCGGGATGGAGCCTGAGTGAAGGTTTCAGGCGAAAGTCGTTCAATCCGCGGAAGCCGGCGGCGATTCCGGATAGTGCCGTGGGAATTGAAGGCAGGGTGGCGTTGGCAAAGTGGATCTCGCCGTCGACGTTGTAACGGTGGATCTCCGTTTGGAAGGCGTTCTCGATTTGCGCCGCAGTCCCACCGAAAACGACGAACTGGCCGCCGCGGGCCACGGTGACGATCTGGAAGCCCTGTGATTTCAGCCACTCCGTGACCTTCTGCATATCGTTGGCACTGAGACCGAAGCGGGCGCCAAACTGTTCCGGCGTGAGCCATTTGTGATAGTTAACGGACGAGGGGTCCTGCTGCTGGGCGAGGAGCAGGTCGAGCGCTTTGCTCTGGCTGTCCGAGGGCGCGAACAACATGGTCACGTAATCCAGTTGGAACGTGGGCTCGACCCGGCCCTGGTCGTATTGCGGATGCGCCTGGCGATGCAGACGGCCGGGCAGGGTGACTTTCTGGCTGGAATCAATTGGGCCGGTGATGCGGTCGGATTGCGCAGCGACGCACAGGGTTGAGGCTAAAAGGGGTAAAACAAACTTCCAAGATCGCATTAAGAATGCTCCGTGTGGGGTGCTGGAGTGAAGCGTGTTGTTTCTTTAGCTTATACGGCTTTACTACAGTCTGATCAAGTTTAACGGGGGGAAGGTTGTATGACGGGAAAAAGTTACAACTTCGGGAATGACCTCGGGTGACTTCGGTCACATTCTGGCAACGGAGCTTCTCTTCGGCCCCTGGGAGTGGGCGGGACGCCCACTCGAGAGCCGGCGGGACGGCGGCGCTACTCTCGCCGTACCACTACATATAAGGTTCAGGATAAGATGTTTGGCAATACACCTCGACACTCTGAGAGGACCTATGCGCTCGCTTGCGAATTCATCCGCCATTCTCGCAGCCACAATTTTGCTCCCGTTAGTTTCGGTGTTTGCGGTTGACGTAGACAAGAAGTTCCACGATGCTCCGGCTTCGGCCCAGGCCGCCAAGGATCCGTACGAAGGCGACGAGGCCGCCGCTGAGGCCGGGAAACGGCTTTATGCGCGCAATTGCCTGTCGTGTCACGGCAAGGCGGGAAAGGGCACGGGTAACGTGCCGTCGTTGGTGGATGGCAAGCTCTCCCACGTCACGGCGGGCGAGGTGTTCTGGTTCGTCACCCGCGGCGACAAAGACAACGGGATGCCCTCGTGGGCGCAATTGCCGGTAAAGCAGCGCTGGCAGATCGTTACGTATGTGAAGGTGATGGGAACCTCGCCGAAATTGCAGGTTGCGTCGGCGACGGAGCCTTCCGACATGAGCACGTCGAAGTTGGATGCGCCACCGCCGACGCCGCCGTTCACCGACTTCCGCTACGAGAAACCGGGAACAGTTCGCAAGATTACGGTAAATGATCTGCCGCAACCATATGCGACAGAATCGTCGAACAACGGCGCCAAACTGGTAGCGCGGCCGGAAAATGCCTGGCCGCAGACGCTCCCTGGATTCAAGGTTGAACTGTATGCCGCGGGACTTGAAAATCCTCGGACCTTGCGGACGGCTCCGAACGGCGATGTTTTTCTGACCGAAAGTGATGCCGGACGCATCCGCGTGTTTCGCGGCGTGACCGCCGATGGAAAGCCTGAGTTGTCGGGCGTTTTCGCGAGCAGCTTGAAGCAGCCCTACGGGCTGGCGTTTTATCCGCCGGGGCCTGATCCGCAATGGTTATATGTGGGGAATACGAACGAGGTCGTTCGCTTCGGTTACCACAACGGCGATCTGAAAGCGAGCGGCGCCCCGGAACACATCGCCGATCTGCCGGGAGGTGGGCACTGGACGCGGGCGGTTGCGTTCTCTAATGATGGCAAGAGGATGTTTGTGGCGGTGGGTTCCGGGTCGAACGTGAACGATCCTGACACACACCCTGATGAGAAGAACCGCGCCGACATTCTTGTGTGTGACCCTGGGAACTGCCAGTTGAGCGTTTATGCCTATGGCATTCGCAATGCGGGAGGCGGGATCGCGGTGAATCCGAAGACAGGCGAGCTGTGGTGCTCGGTGAATGAGCGCGATGCGCTCGGCGATAATCTTGTCCCCGACTACATCACTCACGTGCAGGAAGGCGGATTCTACGGCTGGCCGTGGTGGTACATCGGAGCGCATCAGGACCCGCGGCATGCCGGCAAGCATCCCGAGTTGAAAGACAAAGCGATCGTCCCGGACGTGCTGCTCCAACCGCACAACGCGTCGCTGGAGTTTGATTTCTACGGCGGCAAGCAGTTCCCTGCCGAGTACGCGGGAGACATTTTCGCCTCCGAGCACGGCTCCTGGAACAAGGCGGTGCGGGTGGGCTATGAAGTAATCCGCGTGCCCTTGCACCAGACCGGCCACG
>Ga0187871_10000818_pt1 | contig 28707 bp, 25 predicted proteins | sample June2016WEW_16_1_FD_132988 | JGI IMG/M metagenome (GOLD analysis project Ga0187871, IMG submission 132988) | Peatland microbial communities from SPRUCE experiment site at the Marcell Experimental Forest, Minnesota, USA - June2016WEW_16_10 | ecosystem: Environmental > Terrestrial > Soil >...
CGCGCATCGGCGGGGTGGCCTTGGATGCCCACGGCGTATCGCCGGCCACGCTCCGGCAGCGCATCATCGCCGCCTCATCTCGTCTCGTGTATTTGACACCCACGTTTCAGAACCCCACCGGCGTCCTGATGCCCAGCGCCGCGCGCAAAGAAGCGGCCCAAATGGCTGCCGCCCTGGGCGTGCCGATCATCGACGATTGCACGTTATTCGACCTGGCTCTCGAAGGCTCGCCTCCGCCCCCCATCGCGGCCTTCGCTCCGGCCGCGCCCGTCATCACCCTCGGGTCGCTCAGCAAGCTGATTTGGCCCGGCCTGCGCATCGGTTGGGTACGCGCGCCCGCTCCAATCGTCGAGAGCCTGGCCCGCGTCAAGAGTGCGACCGATCTCGGTTGCCCCCTGCTCACGCAGGCTATAGCCGTCCGACTGCTCGACCATATCGAAGTCATTCGCAAGCTGCGGCGCCGGCAACTAAAGCCCCGGCGAGACCTGCTTGCGGCTCTGTTGCGTGAGCGCCTCCCGGATTGGAAGTTCCGCGTGGCCTCGGGAGGCTTGTTCCTTTGGGTGAAGCTTCCGGGCGGAGATGCCCGCGAGTTCGCGCAGACGGCCTTGCGCCATGGCGTGGTCATACTTCCCGGCCCATTGATGTCCGCAACCGGGCAGCACGCGGGCTTCGTTCGAATTCCGTTCATCGCCGAACCCGAAGTGCTGCGAACGGGCATCCAGAGGCTTGCCGCTGCCTGGCGCGACTACCGGTCGGGTCCCCATCGTCCCGCGGTAATGGTTGATCCACGCCTCGGGATGGTCTGAACCGGGCGCGCGTGGGTTAAAGAAACACCCTACAGCCGTGCCCCCAGAATGGCGACCGGACCCCGCCGCCAGAAGCACTCCGCATGCTCGAAGCCGGCCCGTGCCATCGCCTGAAGTTCTTCGCGAATGGAGAAATACGTATCCTCGGCCGCCCAATCGTCCAGATTCTGGTAGCCCTGCTCAAGCGTAAAACCCTGGCTCGCCATGAACGCGGCCCACTCATCGCGCAGGAACGGCCAGAAAGGTCCGGACGCCGCATCATTGTTCAAGAACACGCCACCCGGCAGGATGGCTTCCCGGATGCGGCGGTACACTTCGGTCTTCTCCTGCAAACTCGAAATGTGGTGCAAGGCGAAAGCTGAGAGTACCGCGTGCACGGGTGGCAAGGAATCCGCGAATGAACCGATCCCCAGTTCCACCCGATTCGCAAAGCGGGCCAGGCGATTTTGCGCCACCGCCAGCATCTGGCGGTCGATGTCGCGCACCAGAATCGACACGTTCGGAAGTCGCTCCAGGATGGCTTCCGCGAGCGAACCCGTGCCGCCGCCCAAATCGACGATGCGCGCTTCCGGGGGAACCTGCGCGGCCGCTAGCAAATCCAATTGCACGCGGCGGCTCTCGTCATAGTCCGGAATGTAAGTGCGGATGATGCGGTCGTACTCCGCCGTGTCCAGGCGCAGATGGGAAGAAACGCGGTGTTCGCTATCCATGTCGTGGCCAGATTAAATTCTACCCGGGTTTCCGGTGACGCGCTTCCAAAATACTCTCCCGCCCTACATCGCCAGCGAATCAAACCACTTACGGCTCAGTCATCCGCCAGATCGCCGGGTTTGTCCGCGCTAGCGCCCTAGAATGAAATCGCAGGGGTGCTTTAGCCGGCCGCGCCGCCGTGCCTGGGCGAAACCATCCCCCTCAAAACGAGGCGTCGGCGTTTTTACGAAGTGAAGCCAATCTCGGGCCAGCGCAGCGAAGTAACTCGAACAAATGAAATGCACTACCCCATACTTACGACAGTCATTGGCTTCCTTCGGCCAATTCTTGTAAACGCTTTTATTGCCCAAAACGTGCACAAAAATGCACAACGCGGAGGGATGACAATGCGCATTGACCGCTGAAAGGCACGCCCTACTTGGCGCTGACCTGTCTCGCTAAACGGTTGTAGTTGGCCTGGAAATTCGGCCGTTTTTACGAAGTGAAGCCAATCTCGGGCCGGCGCAGCGAGGTAACTCGAACAAATGAAATGCACTACCCCATACTTACTGCGGCATTGGCTTCCTTCGGCCAATTCTTGTAAACGCTTTGATTGCCCGAAAACGTGCACAAAAATGCACAACGCGGAGGGATGACAATGCGCATTGACCGCTGAAAGGCGTGCCCTACTTGGCGCTGACCTGTCTCGCTAAACGGTTGTAGTTAGCCTGGAAACTCGGCCCCCGAGGTTCTAACACGACGGCGCGGTGATATTCCTCAAGCGCTGCCGGCACGTCGCCTGTATGCTCCAGCGCCGTGGCCAGTTGAAAATGCGCCATGGCTAACCCTGGAGCTTGCTGGATAGCGATGCGCTCTTCGGCCATGGCTCCGTGCCAGTCGCCCATGTGTCCGAGCGCGTCGCCGAGCCCGCTGTGTGCTTCCGCCAGATGCGGCTTCAGCCGGATCGCCTCGCGGTACTCGCGGACGGCGTCGCTCCACGAACCCCGTTGCGCGTAAACATAACCGAGTTGGGCGTGCGCCGCACCGAGGCCGGAGTCGATCCGGAGGGCCTCCTGTTGTTCGTGCATGTCGCCATCCAGGTCGCCCAACTTGCCCAACGCCCTGCCGCGGCGGTAGTGGCTGGCCGCCAGGCTCGCGTGCGGGTGGAGTTCCTGACCGCGCGCTATGCCGGCGGTCAAGTCGTCGGCCCGGTCCAGTGCGTCCTTCTGCTCGGCGGCCGCCGCCGAGTTCGCTTTGGCGGCTATAGCAGTACCCAGAGCGGCAATCGCCGGCGCCCAGCCTGGCCGCAAGCGGTTCAACCTCTGGTATTGGCGTGCCGCTCCTTCGAAATCACCCTTTTTCATCAGGGCGGTGGCCTGGCTCCAGATATCCTTTATTTGAGCCTTGGTGGCGGCGTCCATGGGCACACCGTCAAGGGCGATCTGGAGATCGTCCCCCGGGTTGCCATCCTTGTCTGGGCCGCGCTGCGGGACCGGCGGCTTTGCTGAAGCGGGAGGCGTAGTCGTAACCTGCTGCCGTTCGGCGGGAGCCGCGGGTGGCGCCGGTGTGGGCGTGCTCTGCGGTTCCGGCTGCGAGGCCGCCGCTGGCGGGATGGCTACTGGCAACCGCGCAATGTGTTTGGGCCGCGATGTGAGATACCAGGCGCCGCCGGCGATTGCCGCTGCGATCAACACGAGGGCCGCCACCGCCTCCACAGGGCGGGATTGCCGGCGCGCCGGCGACGCCATCGCCGCGTCCATCTGCGGAGGTCGGTGCGTGGCCACGGTGGGCGGTTCGTCGGGCGCCCCCGCTGCCCCGCCTGTCTCCCAGTTCTCAATCTGCGCAATGAGCGCCGCACCGCTGGCCGGCCGTCTGGCGGGGTCTTTTTCGAGACATCGCATCACCACCGCGCCAATTCCATCGGAGAGTTCGGGGCGCAGGGCGCGGACCGGCTCCGGTGCCGTGCTGACCTGACCGATCAGCATTTGTACTTCCGACTCCGCCTGGATGGGCAGTTTGCCGGTCAACATTTCATACATGACCACGCCCAGCGAGTAAAGGTCGGCGCGTCCATCGAGTCCCTCGCCGGTCTTGCCCAGGGCCTGTTCCGGCGACATGTAAGCGGGCGTGCCGATGGACGTGCCTGTCCGCGTCAGCGTGGCAGCGCTGCCGGCAAGGTGCGCCTCCTTGATCTTGGCGATGCCGAAATCGAGGACTTTGGCCAGTTCCCCGGATTCGGGATCGCCGGGGAGCCGGGTCAAAATGATGTTCCCGGGTTTGATATCGCGGTGGATCATGCCCAGCCGGTGCGCCGCATCGAGCGCAGCCGCCACCTGTTTGGCGATGCGGAGGACACGCGGCACCGGCAGCGGCGCCTCGCGGTGGATGACATCTTTCAGGCTCTCCCCTCCGATGAACTCCATCACGATGAAAGGACGCCCATCGTCTGCCTGGTCGATATCTTCCACGTGCACGGCGTTGGGGTGCTGCAACTTCCGCGTGAGGGCCGCTTCCTGGCTGAAACGCTTCACGAAGGACGGATCGGTGGCCAACTCCATATTGATCACCTTCAGCGCGCACACTTCGTCGAATCCCACGTGCACCGCCTTATAGACGGTTGCCATCCCCCCCTGGCCCAACTTGCCCAGGATGCGATACTTGCCGCGGATCATGGCTCCCTCAGACCACTCATCGGCGTCCGTCAGGACGGAGCCATCGTGCGGACAATGCGTGAACGCTGCGGGATACGTGGACTGGCAAATCGTACAACGCTTCATTTCCGGCACACTTGGAGTTCTGGTGTAAGTATAGCAATGCCGCGTGGCGCCTTCGCCGTCGCGGCGCCCGCGGCTTATCCGAAGTGTGGCGCGCGAATCCGCGAACCGCCACGCGCGCATTGCTCAACGAATCCGGCAAATCTCGGAGGATGTGCTGCAACTCAATCAAGGCACGCTCTATCCGGCCTTGCTGCGGCTCGAACAGCAAGGCTGGATCCAATCGAAGTGGGGCGTCTCTGAAGACAACCGGAGAGCCCGATACTATTCGGTGACCCGGTCCGGCCGTAAACAGCTTGCGCAAGAGCGAGCGAGTTGGGACCGGGTTTCCCCCGCGATCCAACGCCTGCTCGCGGCGGGAGCCTGACAAATGACGGCGCGCGCCTTCCTCTTGAGGCTGCGGAGCCAATTTCGGCGCAGTGCTCTCGATCGCCAACTTGAGGAAGAGCGAATTACAAGGCGGGGATGAGCCGTAAAAACGCCGTCGCGGCGGCCCAACGCGCGTTTGGCGGCGCGCAACAAATCAAAGAGATCTAGCGCCAATCACCCTAAATGCCGAGCCATTTATCTACGCCTGCGGGACCAGAATCACATAGCGAACGCCACATCACCGCGTCAATGAGGGTGAAAATCGCCGCAGATTCATTGCCGCCACCTTATCGGGCGTCAGCCCTACCGATACCATGACGCTTATTTGCGGCAGGAATAGCGCGCGGGAGTGCCACCTGGCTGCGGCGTCTGCCCCATTCCATTCACGTGTCGGGTCTCCTGGAAGGGACGACCGGAGAGGACTACGGGTTCGCACCGAAAGCCAGCAGACGGCCATCGCAATCCTTCACTACGAATTCGCGCGAGTGCCATGGCATGTTGGCAACTCCCCGAGTGAATTCGACGCCTCGGGCAGCGTACTCGGCATAAAGTCCGTCGGCATCTTCAACCAACACATATGCGTCCAGCAATTCGTCCCTGTATTTGTTCGGATTGGCTGTGGGCGGCTGGGCGCAGCGGAAGTGGATTGCCCGCCGATCGCGCGCCACGATCGCATAGACCGGTGGATCCAGCCACGTCCCCAGACATTCGAAGCCAAGCTGTTCTTTGTAATAGGCGAGCGTAGTGGAAATGTCCATGGTGAAGAACAGAGGCGCAATCTGACGGACCATGTGTCAAGTCTACCGCGGGGACGGCATCTTCAAGCGTGCCATACACGGAACGCGATCCTTGCGTCAGGCCGCTTGCGTGCAACGGAGGGGACCTCCCATCGACCCTCTATCCAATCTATGATTACACCAGGGAGACGGAATGTGGCTGCGTGTTTTTAAGAAAGTCCGGCTGCCGCTCCGGCGCGGCGTGGTGGCCTTTGGTCTCGAAACCACGGCGCAGGACCTGCGATTTGCCGCGCGGCAATTGCGCAAGAACCCGGGGTTCGCGGGCACGGCCGTGTTGGTGCTGGCGCTGGGTATGGCGGCGAGCATCGCGATTTTCGCGTTTGTGGATGCGGCGCTGTTGGCGCCGCTGCCGTATCGGGAGCCTTCGCGGCTGGTGGTGGCGTATGAGACGACCGGCTCGTGCCGGGAGTGCAACCTCTCTTATCCGGATTATCTGGACTGGCAAAAAGCCAACACGGTTTTCCGGTCGTTCGAGGCGTGGGATGCTTCAGTGTTTCTATGGCGAAGCTCCGCGGGCGTGCAGGCGGTTCGCAGCGCGCGGGTAAGCGGCGGCTTTTTCGGGAGCCTGGGCGTGGCGGCTCTGCGCGGCCGCGTTTTTCGCGATGGAGACGACCGGCCGGCCGCGCCGCGCGCGGTGGTGCTGACTTACGCCGCCTGGCAGAGCCGCTTCGGTGGAAGGCAGGATATTGTCGGGCAGCCGCTGATTCTCAACGATACGCCCTATATCGCGATCGGCGTACTGCCGCGGGAGTTTCACTTTGCGATGCGCGCGGCGGAATTCTTCACCACGATCCACGACCCGGACCTGAGCGCACAGGCGCGGGAGCGGCACGAGCTTTACGGATTGGGGCGGCTGCGGGATGGCGTTTCAATCGCGTCGGCCGCGGCGGAAATGAAAAGCATTGCGGCACGGCTGGAGAAGGAATATCCGGCGTCTAATAAAGGGCGGAGCGCGCGCCTGACGCCTTTGCGGGACGCCATCGTGGGAGATATCCGGCCCACGTTGTTGGTTCTGTGGAGCGGAGCGGGGCTGCTGTTGCTGATCGCGTACGTGAATGTGGCGAGCCTGCTGCTGGTGAGAGCCGAAGGCCGGAAGCGGGAGACGGTGCTGCGCGGGGTTCTGGGCGCGTCGGCGGGCCGGCTGATCCGGCAGTTCGTGACGGAAGGGGTGCTGCTGGTGGCGGTGGCGGCGGCGGTCGGGTTGCCGGCGGCTTCGGCGGCCATTCCCAGGCTCTTCCGGCTGATTCCGGAACGCAGGCTGCGCGGGATGCCATACTTTCGCGATGCCGGGCTGCATCCGCGGGTACTGCTGTTCGCGGCCGCTGTGTCGCTGCTGGCGGTGGCGGTGTTCTCGGTAACGCCGGTTTTGCGGCTGTCGCTGGCGAACCTGCGGGAGGACCTCGCGGAAGGCGGGCGCGGCTCGGCGGGAACTTTATGGAAGCGCTTCGGCGCGAACCTGGTGGCGGCGGAACTGGCGATCGCGATGGTGCTGCTGGCGAGCGCGGGGCTGTTGGGGAAGAGCCTCTACCGCATGTTCCATGTGGGTTTGAATTTCCATCCGGCGAATCTGGCCACGCTCGAGATCGACGTTCAGGGCGCGGGTTATGAGAACATCGATGCGCTGAGGATGCTTTCGCGGCGGCTGCTGGAACGCGTCTCGGCGATACCGGGAGTGGTTGCCGCCGCGCATACGAGCGAACTGCCGATCACTTGTAACCGCGATGCGGCGGACTTTCGGGTGATGGGGCGCGCGTGGTACGGGGAGCAAGACAAGGTTCTGCGGCGGGAGACGAGCGCGGATTACTTCCAGGTGTTGCAGGCCAGGCTGATCGCGGGGCGCTTTTACACGGACGCGGACGATGGCTCGAAGCCGCGGGTTGCGGTAATCAATCGGGCGCTCGCGAAACGGTTTTTCCCGGGCGAGGATCCGGTAGGCAGAACGATCGGAGATGCGGAGCTTTCGCCGCAGTCGAGGGCGCGGGTGATCGGCGTCGTGGACGATGTGAGGGAGGGCGACCTGGTGGAGCCGCTGGCGCCCGCGGTGTACTACCCGTTCGAGCAGGACACGGACGGCACGTTGTTTCTGGCGGTGCGGACGCGGCAGGATCCGGGAGCAATGATGCCGCCGCTGGTGCGAGCGATTCACCAGGTGGACGCGAGCCTCGGGGTGCGCAACGAATTCGTGATGGACGATCGCATCGACGACTCGCCATCGGCGTTTCTGAACCGCTCGTCGGCGTGGCTGGTGGGAGGGTTCGCGGTGTCTGCGCTGTTGCTGGGGGCGATCGGCCTGTATGGCGTGATTGCGTACTCGGTGAGCCGGCGGACGCGGGAGATCGGCGTGCGGATGGCGCTGGGAGCGCAGCGGGGGGCGGTTTACCGATTGGTCCTGGGGCAGGCGGGGTTTGTGGCTGCTGTGGGGATTGTGGTTGGGCTGGGATGCGCGGCGCCGGCCGCGGCGTTGTTGCGAGGTTTGCTGTTCGGGGTGCAGGTTTGGGACGTCTGGATGTTGGGAGGCGTGGCCGTGCTGCTGGGGATCTGTGCGTTAGCGGCAAGTTATGTTCCGGCGCGGCGGGCGGCCTCGGTGAATCCCGTGGAGGCGTTGCGGGCCGAGTAGGTGCCTGGAAGACTTCGTTCGCCTGGAGGCCGGCACGTCGTGCTGGTCCCGATCAGGGCGGCCATCCTGCTGGGGTTGGCGTTGATTGCAATTCAACTCGCTATGGCTTGCTACCCGCCGTTGCGCGGCGTAGCTGTTTGGTTGACCTCGGCAAGGGGAAGCCAGTGCAACTTAGCGGAAACGGTGCGCCCCCTCGCATTCAACCAGGTCTATGGTAAGGTTTTCAAGCTGAAGAGCGGGGCTTCATCGTGTTGGAGATAGCATGAAAGACTTTCCACCTGCGCCGCCCGGTTGGAACAAAACGGTAGATGATCTTTTTTCCGAACAGCGGTCGGGGCTTCGCAAAAGTATCGGAGCCGAAGAGTTTCATTGGGCATCGATTTACGAGAGGAGCTTGCTACCGGGAGGAGTTAGGTTTCCTCGCAAAGACGACGTTTACGAAGCCAGTCAGGATATGGAAGTCCAGTATATGACAAGTTGGTTTGCGCCGTACACTGGTGGCGGTGTAGCGATTCTAAAGCAAGGTGAGCGGATAATTGTTCAAACCGACTGTTCTAATGAAGAGCCGTTGAGCGTATACGCATTGCCGGAACAATACAAAGACCTTGAAATGCGGATGGTCTCAGAGGACGACAGAACCCATTACAAGTACAGTAATTTCTATCTTTGCGTCAAGACCTTGGACTTAAACACAAAGTTCAGACTAGTTACTGATGGCGGCGCACAGGAGTAAAAAGCTAACTTTGGACAACAACACATCGAAAATCTTCCGGATTGCGTCACCGCACGCAATTACAATTCGAGTTTTCTAAGAGGCTCTGCGATGTCGGAAGGAAGTACAAGAAGACTTCGTTCGCCCAGAGGCCGGCATGTCGTGCTGGTCCCGATCAGGGCGGCCATCCTGCTGGGGTTGGCATTGATTGCAATTCAACTCGCTATGGCTTGCTACCCGCCGTTGCGCGGCGTAGCTGTTTGGTTGACCTCGGCAAGAGGAAGCCAGTGCAACTTAGCGGAAACGGTGCGCACCGTCGCATTCAACCAGGTCTATGGTAAGGCTGTTCAACGAATCCGGACGTCCGCAAGAATTGTGCGGAAAGATGGCGACCTGCAATTATGGGATATTCCAGGAATGGGCCAGTTCTGGCTTCCTGGGGCCCTCGGGGAACAGGGTATAGAAAACTTCGGCGAGCAAGTGGCCGACCAGTATCGGCACCCATTAGTGCACATGAGTCCCGGCGATATCGTGCTCGATGTGGGAGCGAGCGTTGGCGAGGTGACGTGGCAGGCGCTGCGATGTGGCGCGCAAAAAGTGGTCGCAATCGAAATCGCGCCTCAGAAATGGCCCTGCCTGAAGCGCACTTTCGCGAAAGAAATTGCCGATGGGCGGGTCGCCGTCGTTGAGGAAGGTGTCTGGGATCGCGATGGTGTTGTCGAGTTCCATGACGATAGCGTAGTATTTCAACGAGGAAGCACCAGGCAAACCGTGCGCGTCACCACTATCGATCGGATCGTGAGCGAGTTGCACCTACCGCGTGTGGATTTTATCTCGATGGACATTGAAGGAGCGGAGAAGGCGGCATTGAGGGGCGCCGCCGGAACGCTACGGAAGTTCAGGCCGCGAATGGCGATCGCGGCTGAACACCTGCCCGACGATGCCGTCGCGATCCCCCAGGCGGTTCGCGCGATCGTTTCCAATTACGAGGTATTTTGCGGGCGCTGTATCCTCCCGGAAAACCGTCTGCTGGCAGGAGTGCTGTGGTTTAAATGAAACCTCGGAGTCTCCGGACCGTGGGCCGGGATCGATGACTTCACCAGCCTGAAGCTATAGCGCCTTCTCAAAGAAATCCAGCATCGCCTGGTGCATCTGGCGCTGCAGCGCCCCGCCCACGCCATGCGATTTCTGCGGATACACGATCATCTGGAACTGCTTGCCCTCCCGCTCCAGAACGCCGGCCATCTGCAGGCTGTTCTGAAAGTGCACGTTGTCGTCCTCGATGTTATGCAGGAGCAACAGCCGCGCCTTGATCTCCGCGGCCTTGGTCTGCGGCGAACTGCGCTTGTAACCCTCCGCATTTTCGTCCGGGAGCCCCATGTAACGCTCCGTGTAGATGCTGTCGTAGTTGCGCCAGTCGGTCACCGGCGCGCCCGCGATGCCCGCCTTGAAAACGCCCGGCGCATTGGCCAGAGCATAAAGGGTCATGTATCCTCCATAGCTCCAGCCGCTGATGCCTACGCGCGTCATGTCCGCGAAACCCAGCGTGCTCAAATAGCGGATTCCGTCGAGTTGATCGTTCAGTTCGTGCGCGCCGGTTTCGTGATAGATCACCGACTCCCAACCGTGGCCGCGCCCGGACGATCCGCGGTTGTCGAGTTGCCAGATCAGGTAGCCCTTCTGCGCCAGCACCTGGTCGAAACTGGCGCCGTTCCAGGCGTCGCGCACCGCCTGGACGCCGGGGCCCCCGTAAATCATGACGATTACGGGATACTTCTTGTCGGCCGCAAAGCCCGCCGGCTTAATCATCCGCGCATAGAGCTGCGCGCCGTCCGTAGCTTTGATCTTGACGATCTCCGTGGGCAGGATCTCCACGTCCGGCGGCGTAGCCTCCTTGTAAACCGCAATCTGCGAACCATCGCTTTCATGCAGCGTGCGCCGCGGCGGCGTGCCCAGGCTGGACACCGTATCCATGTAGTAGTCGCCGGTCGGGCTCATCGAAATGCTGTGCGTCCCCGCGCCGCCGCTCAGCCGCTGTTTCTGCTTGCCGTCCAAACGGACGCGGTAAAGCTGGCGCTCCAGCGGACTCTGCTCCGTCGAAACGAAGAAGATCTCGCGCGTCTCTTCGTTCACTCCCGCCACTTCGGTTACTTCCCACTCGCCCTTGGTGATCTGCGACACGTGTTTGTCGTCCAGCGAGCAAAGGTATAAGTGCAGATAGCCATCCCGCTCGCTACCCCACAGAAACTGTTTGCCCTTGTTGAGAAACCGGAAATCGTCGTTCACATTTACCCAGTACGAATCGTCCTCGGTGAGCAGCACCCGCGAAACACCCGTGCGCGCGTCGGCCAGCCCCAGGTCCAGGCGGTTTTGGATGCGATTCAGCCGCTGATAGGCCACTGCCCGGCTGTCCGGCGACCAGTTTACCCGCGCCAGCAGGTGGTCGCGCGTTTCGCCGATGTCCATCCAGCGCGTGGGACCGCCCTCCGCCGGCACCACTCCCAATCGCACATCCGCATTCGGCGTGCCCGGTTGTGGAAAGCGCTCAGGCTCGGCCAGCGCCCGCCAAGACAGCAAATCCACCTGTGGAAACATCGATTCGTGGCCGACGTCGAACTGCAAATAGGCGATCTGCCGGCTATCGGGAGACCACCAGTGCGCGGTGGAAAGATTCAACTCCTCCGGGTACACCCAGTCCAGTTCGCCGTTCCAGAGCGTGGCGCCGCCGTCGCTGGTGAGCCGCGTGACTTTTTTCGACGCGATTTCCAGGCTGTACAGGTCGTGCTCGCGGCGGAACGAGACCAGATGGCCATCGGGAGAGAGCTTGGGATCGCGCTCCGCCTCTGAAGTCGCGGTGAGTTGCTCCCATTTCCCGGTTTCCGTATGCAACAGAAACAGGTCGCCCTGCACGCTGATCAGCATCTCCTGCCCGTTCGCGGACCATTGGAAGTTCTGCTCGGAAACCCGCCGGTCCTGCCAATCGGCGCCCTCCGGCTTCGGGGGTTTGACAGCTTTTTCTTCCAGCGGCCCCAGCGCCACGAGTTGCTTCTTCTTCCTGGACGCCACGTCATACTGCGAGATGGCCTTCTCTTCCATCCAGGCGAAGCGCTTTCCGTCCGGCGCCCACGTAATCGCCGGCATGCGGACCGGCGCCGGCATGTTCTGGAGCGTGACCGGTTTTTTCTCGGCGCCGGCGGCAGTCCACGCCAGCAGCGGCAGGATAAAGCAAATCCGTTTCATAAACCTGCATTGTACATTAGGCGCAAAATCCCGCATCGCCGGCCGGCACTGTGGCATGCTAAGGCAAACTCATGGAATTCGTCAGCGGCAATATCGGATGGATTGAAGTGATCTGCGGCCCCATGTTCTCGGGCAAGAGCGAAGAGTTGATCCGGCGCCTGCGCCGCGCCATGATCGCCCGCAAGAGAGTGCAGGTATTCAAGCCCGTCATCGACACGCGGTACGCGCTGGACGAGATCGTGTCGCACGGGGATCTGCGCATGAAGTCTGAAGTCGTGAGCGCCGGCAGCGAGATCCTGGAGCGCGTGGACTGGCGCTCGGAAGTGATCGGAGTGGACGAAGCGAATTTCATGGGCGAGAGCCTGGTAGACGTGGCGCAGCGCCTGGCCGACAGCGGCAAACAGGTAATCGTAGCCGGGCTGGACACGGACTACCTGGGCCGCCCGTTTGTTCCCATTCCGGACCTGCTGGCGCTGGCCGAGTCCATCACCAAGACCCTGGCGATCTGCGTGCGCTGCGGAAATCCGGGCAAGCACACGCAACGCCTGCGCGGCGCCGAGGACCTGATCGTGGTGGGCGCCGCCGATATGTACGAAGCCCGCTGCCGGCGCTGCTTCGAGCCGGGCATCCCCAAGCAGACCGAGTTGGATTTCCTGAAGGGACGCAAGGCCGGCTCACAGTCTTAGCGGTTTACTGGCGGGCCTTGCCGGGTTCGCCGTCACGCCCTTTCAAGCTGACTTTGACCGGGGTATTCGCCGGCAGGTTCACGTCTTGTCCGCGCGCGATTAAGGTTGAGTAAATGCTAGACGCCGCGCCGGTAATCGCGATGCTCGAAGCGAAGGCGCGGGGGCCGATCTGCGTCAACAAGGTGCCGATCAGCCCGAGACCTACGGCCCCGGATTCGGCGCGTCCTCCGATGTCCCAATCCGGAACGCCCTGAGCATTGTAGTCCTGATGAAACGACAACCCCGCCACGGCCGCCGCGATGGCCGGAAAAATGAAGCGCGTCTTGGAACTGGTGACTTGCGCAGCCCCTTCCGCGTCGAGGGCCAGGTGCGCATCGAAGTCCGCTTCCAGCCCCTCCACATAACCTTGAACGCCTTGCGCCGCCGCCGCCGGCAGCTTGATCTCGCGGAAAACAAACAGCACTTTCCCGTTGCGGTGAAAGAAACGCGCCCGGCGCGCTTCCACCACGTCTCCCAGGAGGCGGCTGCCTTCCGGAATCAGCAGCGCATGACTGGGCGAGAACACGGGGTGTGTCACCACGGCTTCGACCGGCGCGCCTCTCTGAGCGGTTCTGGAACTGATGGGCGCCAGCAGCCGGGCGCGCACTTCCTGCGCCTCCGCCTCCGCGGCCGCGGCGTCTTCGACGCGCGGTTCAACGGGCGCCGGCGCCAGGCCGCTGAGGGGCTCCTGCAATACGCCGGTGAAGAGCGTGCCGGCCCGCCAGGCTTGCCGATGGTAAGGAAGCATTTCGAACAGCCTGTCCTTCAGCCGGCTCCACTTGCCCGGCTCTTTGAAGGCGAGAAACGCGGCGCGGTCGCTTTGAATCCGGTCCCGCGTGCTTTCGAGAGGCGAGAAACGTTCTTCGCTTTTCTTCCCGGGCTTCGCAACACGCGCCGTATGCGGCGTTCCGCGCGCGGGCGCGGTGTGCAGGGAGATCCGCGAGCCGTCGTTCAGTACCAAGGTATCGAACTGCGCGTGAATATCGCGCGGCGGGGTCAGGTTGCCATAGAGAAGCGCCTGCAGGCGACGGCCAAAGGGGACGCCGCCGATCTCGGAGACGTGTCCCTCCACCAGGCTTCCGGCCGGCAGGATCATGCGATCGAACACGTAAATAGGTTCCACCAGCCGTCCTTGGATCGGTTCGCCCACACGCTTGACGATGACCCGCCGTTCGAGCGCCACCCGCAGAGGAACGCCGGACGAAACCACGATCCCTTGTGGAGCACCTGGCGGCGCGGGAACTGGCTGTGCCCGCGCTGCCGCCGCCATCGTCAGCAAGAACAAAAATCCACGCATTGCGATCTCTTTGAGTCCACAGTATACCGCGCAGGAATCGGTCAGAACCGCAGCGTGGCCTTAAGGCGTACCGGGTCGAGGAGCAGGTCGATGGCGTTGCCCGCGCCGGTCACAAACAAGTGGGCATTGCGCATCGCATCCAAGGCGCACCCCTCGCCGTTATCGACCGCGATGGCCAGTCCGCCGGCCTCCTTCACGGCCTCGAGCATCAGCCTGTCGTTGTTGCCGTTGCCGAAGGCGGCGACCTGTTGCAGGTCGAACTGGCGGACGTAGCCGGCCTTCTCGATATCATGCCGGTCCGTGCGCAACTTGTACGGTATGGCGATCCCCGCCAGTTCGCTCTCCGCGGTGCCGAAGGAATCGGCGGTGACAACGTGCAGATCCACCAGCGTCACAAGATGTTTCAGCTTCGTTCGGACATCCGGCGCGATCTTCCCGCCGAATGAGTGGGTGCCCGTATAATCGCTGACGGCTACGCGGATGTGGCGCTTGCCAAAACCGGGGATATCGACGCGGATTCCAGGCTTTTCCATGCGTTAGAATGACACTACCATGAAGCTTGCATTCATCGGAGCTGGAAATATGGGTTCGGCCATGGCGCGGAATCTCCTACGCGCCGGCCATGCTGTTACTGTTTACAATCGGACGCGCGCGCATGCCGAGCCACTTCAACAGGACGGAGCGACGGTGGCCGGCTCGCCGGGGGATGCGGTACGCGGCGTGGATGCCGCGATCACCATGCTCGCCGACGACACGGCCGTGGAGCACGTAGCAGGGAGCATACAGGAAGCTCTGGCCCCCGGCGCGATTCATATCGGCATGAGCACCATCAGCGTAGCGGGCTCAAAACGGTTGGCCGAACAGCACGCCGCCCGTGGGCAGATCTACATCGCCGCGCCGGTCTTTGGGCGTCCGGAGGCGGCCGCGGCGGCCAAACTCTGGATCGTGGCCGCCGGACCGGCGGATTCGATCGCGCGCTGTCAGCCGGTCTTCGAGGCTGTATCGCGCGGCCGCTCTGTAGTTGGCGTGGATCCGTGGCTGGCCAATGCCGTCAAACTCGCCGGCAATTTCCTGATCGCCGCGGCGCTCGAATCGATGGGCGAGGCTTTCGCGCTGGTCCGCAAATCCGGCGTGGATGCCGGGCAATTCCTGGAAATCGTCAATAGCGCCCTTTTCAATTCGCCGCTATACGCCGGCTACGGCGCTGCCGTGGCCAAGGAACAATTCGAGCCGGCCGGCTTCAAACTGCGGCTGGGCTTCAAGGACCTGCGCCTGGCGCAGGACGCCGCGGAAGCGGCGGCCGTGCCCATGCCGCTGGCGGGCGTGTTACGCGACCGTTTCCTGGCTGCCATCGCGCGCGGCGAGGGCGATCTCGATTGGGCCGCCCTGGCACGCATCGCCGCCGTGCAAGCCGGATTGTGAGGCTGTTTACACCTTTTACAAAACTTTTACAAGACCCAAACCACCCCCCATCCCCCTCACTCGTAGCATCAGTATAGGCGAAACGCTTAAAAGGAGATTTGGATGGGACCGTTTCAGATTACCGCAACGCACGAGCAGCGCTATCACGACCAGCACCTGGACCTGGACTTCGAACACAAGACCGCGCTGTTGGACACCAAGCCGCTGGGCCTGACTCGCAAGGAGTACGACCTGCTGGCCCTATTGATCCAGAATGCCGGGGAAGTGGTCACGCGCGATACCCTTTTGTTGCGGGTATGGGGTTACAACAACCAGATCCGTACGCGGACGCTGGACGTGCATATCCGCCGGCTGCGCAAGAAACTGGGCGAGCATAGCGGCACCTACATCGAGACCATCTTCAGCGTGGGGTACCGTTTTCAGCCCTTTCGCGCCCCCCGGATCGTAGAGCGGATGCCGCACCTGATCGCCGTGGGCGCCTAATCGGGCGGCATTTCAGGGCTGCTTCAGGAAGATGGAAACGTCATTGGCTCCGCTGTTTGCCGTCACCATGTTCCCTTTTGCATCGATCGCCACCGACACGGGGTCGAAGTCGGTTCCGAAAAGGAGCACGGGCTGCAAGGTGCCGTCGCCATTGCCCAGAAAAACGGATACGCTGTTGGAATCATTGTTTGTCACGGCCACGTCGGCTTTTCGATCGCCATTGAGATCGCCGATGGCAATCCCGACAAGGCCGTTTCCTTCGACCCCATCGTAGCTGGTCCCGTTAGTGAAGTAGGAAACCGGCGGCTGGAAAGTACCGTTTCCATTGCCAATAAGCACGGAAACCGAAGTTCCGCCCACCACCGCCAGATCGGGTATGCCATCCCCGTTCAGGTCGCCCGCGGCGACGGAGTTCCCCGCCAATGCCGGCGAATTCGCCTGTGCCTCAAAACCTCCGCTGCCGTTGCCCAGCAAGATGAGAACCTTGGCTGGAACCAAAGTCCCGCCCCCTAGCGGCTTGCCGCCGAATATCGTGACTGCCAGATCCAGCTTGCCGTCCCTGTTGAAATCCGCCATGGCCAGGCCCGTCGGATTCAAACCCGCGGCGATACTCGTTTGGGATTGGAAGGTGCCGTCGCCATTTCCCAGGAGAATCGAGACCGTGCCCGGTACGGATCGCGTGGCGACGTTCAGGACCGCGAGATCGGGCTTTCCGTCCCCATTGAAATCGCCCGCCACCAGTCTGATCGGGCGGGTGCCAACCGCATAGTTCACGGCAGGCTTGAAGGACCCGTTACCCAACCCGAGCAGTACGGATACGGTGTCCCCTCCTTCGTTGGCGGACACCAGATCCGGGATGCCGTCGCCGTTCAGATCTACGGCGATCACCGCCGCGGGTTGCTTGCCGGCGCGCAGGTTGACAGGCGGCTTAAACGTGCCGTTGCCTTTCCCCAGCAACACCGAGATGGCGCCGGCGTCTGCGTCCGCGACCGCCAGATCGTTCTTTCCATCGTTGTTCAGGTCGGCAATAGCCACCCATACCGGAGACGCTCCGGTTTTGTATGTCGGCGCGGAATGAAAAGCTCCGCTGCCCGTGCCAATGAGCACGGATACCGTCGCATCGTCCGCGTTGGCCGTCACCAGGTCCAAAATGCCATCGCCATTCAAATCGGCGGCGCCGATCCCTTGGTCCGCGAAGCCCACGGCCACCTGGGACAAGCTACCGAAGGTGCCGTCTCCATTGCCCAGGAATACCAAGATGCTTGAGCCGCCGCCCGAGCAGGACACCAGATCGATGTGGCCGTCCCGATTCAGGTCCGCGGCCAACAGGGAGCCGTAGCCGACCGCATCCGAGATGACCTGGGGCGATTGAAAAGTGCCGTCGCCGTTGCCCGCAAGGTACAGCGCCTGGTAGGCCGATCCGCTCGCCCCCACCACGGCCACGTCCGGCTTATGATCGCCGTTGAAATCCGCAATTGCCAGTGCCGATATCCCGCTCGCGTTCGCGGCGCCCGTGGATGTCGTGATCGCTTCGCCAAATCCTCCGGTGGTCGCTCCGAGCAGTACCGAGATGCTATTCCCATAGTTGCCTGTCACCAGATCGGGAATCCCGTCTCCATTCAAATCCGCCGCCATAACGATCGCGCAGCCGGAACCCCCGCCGGCGTACTGAGCCGGAGGCTGAAACGTTCCATCCCCATTACCCAGCAGAACGGATACGCCCCCGGTCTGATTGGCCACCGCGATATCCGCCCTGCCGTCGCGATTGAAATCGGCCACCGCGACGCCGTGCGGGCTGGCGCCGGCGGGATAGCCGACCGGCGGCTGGAATGTGCCATCCCCATTGCCCAGCAGTACCCAGACGACGCCAGGTGTTGTCGAGTAATCCGCGGCAACCAGGTCCAGCTTGCCATCCCCGTTAAAATCCGCGAGCGCCACGCCAACAATATAATCGCCCACGGTGATGTTTGCTGGCGTTTGGAAGGTGCCGTCGCCCTTGCCCAGCATGACCGTGACGCCGCCGGGATAGAGGGCGAAATCCCCCAGGACCGCGTCGGCCTTGCCATCGCCGTTCAGATCGCCGAGCGCGACGGTATTTGGCCCCAACCCGCCGATCCCCGCCGGAAAGTCCCGCAGCACGTTCTTAAAAGAAAAGCTCTGCGCCGAGAGCGAGCCCAGGCAGAAAGCGACGAATAAGCAAATCCTCATAATCCCCATATGGTGCTTTAGACGGAAATATTCCGGACATTTTGCTTTGGAAGCAGGATGCCCGGACGCCCCACGCTAGAATGGGGATTCCGGATGCCACAGAGAATCTCCCCGGCCCGTTCCGTACATGGGTCTATCACGCTGCCCGGCGATAAATCGATCTCGCACCGCTATGCCATGATCGCTTCCATCGCCGAAGGCCCCAGCCGGATTCAGAACTATTCGACGGGCGCCGATTGCCATTCCACGCTTGACGCCATGCGGGCGCTGGGCGTGTCCGTGGAAGAAAATGGAACCGAAGTGACGGTCGGCGGCCGCGGTTTGGACGGCCTGCGTGCGTCCGCCGCGGACCTGGACGCCGGCAACTCCGGATCGACCATCCGCATGCTCTCGGGCATTCTGGCGGCACAACCGTTCGTGACACGCATCGGCGGCGATGAATCGCTCTCCCGCCGGCCGATGGCCCGTATCATCGAGCCGCTCTCCAGAATGGGTGCGTCCATATCCGCGCGCGAAGGCCGCTTTCCGCCGCTCGAGATCCACGGCGCGCGCCTTCGGCCCATCGATTATCCGCTGCCCGTTCCCAGCGCCCAGGTGAAGACCTGTGTCCTGTTCGCCGGATTGTATGCGGAAGGCGAGACCATAGTGCGCGAGCCGGTGCGTTCGCGCGATCACACGGAGATCGCCCTGCGGGAATTCGGCGCGGACTTGCGCATCGCGGCCAAAACCATCGCGCTCACCGGACGGCCCAAGCTCAGCGGACGCGACCTGATTGTGCCTTCCGACCTTTCTTCAGCGGCTTTCTTTATCGTGGCGGCGCTGCTGCTGCCCGGCTCGAGCCTCACCATCCGCGGAGTCGGCCTGAATCCCACGCGGTCCACGCTGCTGGATTTTCTCGCGGGCATGGGCGCCGCCATCCGGATTACGGAAATCGCAGGCCGCAACGGAGAATTATCCGGCGAACTGCAGGTGAACGGTTCGACGGTGCGCGGCGGAACGATCGAGAAGGAAACCACGGCCGCGCTCATTGACGAGATCCCGGTGCTCGCGATCCTCGGCGCCGCCAGCGACGAAGGCCTTACGATTCGGGATGCCGGCGAATTGCGCATCAAGGAGACCGACCGCATCGCCACTATCGTCGAAAACCTGCGCCGGATGGGGGTGCAAGTGGAGGAGTTACCCGATGGCCTCTCGATTCCCGGCCGCCAGCGCTTCCACGCCGCCGAACTGGACTCGTTCGGAGACCATCGCATCGCGATGGCATTCGCTATCGCGTCATTGTGCGCGGATGGCGAATCCACGATCCACGGCGCGGGGGCTGCTTCCGTTTCGTTCCCCGAGTTTTTCGAAACGCTGGGGTCTCTTACGGCCGCGAGCCGGTAGAAGCTTTCCGCAGATCCACGATCAGCGCATCCAGAGCTATCGACTTCTGGATATTGCGCCGGATCAATTGGGCCACATCGTCCACTCTTTTCACCGCTTCGCGGATCCAGGCGAAAGACACCCTGCGCGCCACCGGCTCCAAGTCCGCGCGCAGGTCCGGGTTGCGTAGCTCGCCGCCCGATTCGCGCAACACCAGGACGTCCCGAAGCAGATCGTAGAGCACCTTCAGGTGCAGTTCCAGCTTGTCGCTCCTGGTGCGGCCTATGGCTTCGGAATAGGGCACCCAAGCGTCAAACGGCGTGACGCCGGCGGCCACGCGCAGCAGCGTGAACATGGCCTCGCGGCGCTTCTCGTAGGCTTCCAGATCGAGGGAAACGGCCACGCCGGGGCTGCCGGCGCTGAGCGCCGCGCGGCGCTCGGCATGGTCCATCCCGCGCGAGCGCACGAAATCGAGCGTCTCCCCGGCCGAAACCGGTACGAACTGAAACGGCACCGCGCGCGACCGGATGGTTGGCAGCAAATCGTAGGCGTTCTCCGCGGTCATGATCAGCACCAGGTACGGCGACGGCTCTTCCAGCGTCTTCAGCAGCGCGTTGGCGGCATGTTCTCCGGCGCGATCCACATGATCGATCAGGAACACGCGGCGGCTGCCATGATTGGGCGCCAGTTTGGCCCACTCGCGCAGCAGCCGGGTCTGGTCGATGGAGATCTGGCGCAGCGGCCCGTCCGGCGGAAACGTCACGAAATCCGCGTAGGAGGCGAACAGCAGCGGATCCTGATTGCGCTTATCGGCCGGCCAGCGCTCGCGCGACGCGACGATTTCCAGATTCTCCGGCAGGCTGAGATCGTCGCGCTCGATCTGCTCCGCATGGCCCAGCAGCCGCGCGGCCAGGCGGCGCGCCATGGTGGCCTTACCCACGCCTTCCGGCCCGGCGAAAAGCAGCGTCTGGGCCAGGCGGTCGCGCGCGATCATCTGTTCGAGCGCCGCGCCGACGTGCGGGTTGCCCCAGAAGCGCTCAAACATACGGCGCGACGGCTTTCCAGATTTCGTCCGCCATCGGCCCCACGCCGGCGCGGCCGTCCACAATGCGGAAGCGTTGCGGGTGGCGCGCCGCCAGCGCGTGATACGCCGCATACACCTGGCGATGGAATTCGGGCGATTGCTCGTCCATGCGCGTCTCGCTGTGCGGGTCGGAGGCATTGCGCGCATGCGCGCGCGCCAGGCTGGTTTCAGCGTCGATATCGATGAGCAGGGTCAGATCGGGCGCCAGGCCGCGGCACGCGATACGGTCGAGCGCCATTACGGTTTCCGCGCCCAAGCCGCGTCCGCAGCCCTGATAGACTAGCGTGGAATCTGTGAACCGGTCCGACAGCACCACTTTGCCCGCAGCCAGCGCGGGCACGATCCACTCGTCCACGTTTTGCGCCCGGCAGGCGAAATACAGGAGCATTTCAGCCGTGGGAGCCAGTTCCTGATTGGCGGCGTCGAGCAGGATGCGGCGGATCTCGATGCCGATGCGCGTTCCGCCGGGTTCGGCGGTTTCGAGCACATCGCGGCCGCGCGCGCGCAAGCGTTCGGCGAGCAAGCGCATCTGGGTGGTTTTCCCCGAACCGTCCATGCCTTCAAATGTGAGGAACAGGCTGCGTTTCTGCATGCGGAAGTTTCATTGTAGCGAAGCGCCTCGCTGGGGCTCTATGCGACCGGGTTGCGCAGGATGCCGATGCCCTCGATCTCCACTTCCACCACGTCGCCGGGACGCATGGCACGGGTGCTGCCGGGCGTGCCGGTATAGATGACGTCGCCTGGAACCAGCGTCACCCAACGGCTGACCCAGCTTACGATCGCCGCACAATCGAAAGTCAGATCCGCCGTGGACTGCTTCTGCACCGTTTCGCCGTTGAGGCGCGTTTCGAGCATCAGGTTGCCGTAATCCAGGTCCGTCGAGATAGCCGGACCCAGCGGGGCGAAGGTGTCGGCGCCTTTCGCGCGCCACCATTGCAGATCCTTTTGCGGCCCATTCTGCCAATCGCGCTCGCTGACGTCGTTGCCGCAGGTGACCCCGAAGATGGACGCGCCGGGACCGACGACGATGACCAGTTCGCCTTCAAAATGCACATTGACGGCGTCCGGCGGGATGACGATCGGATCGCCCGGATTCTGCAAGGCGCTCACCGGCTTGTAGAACATCTCCGGACGCGCGGGCGCCTGGCGGTCTCCCAGGTGGCTCTTGTAATTGCGGCCCACGGCGAGAATCTTGGAAGGCCGGCACGGAAATAGCAGTTTCACCGCGGCGAGCGGATGGGCGGCGCCGGTCTCTGCGCGCGCGCCGAACAAGTCCCCGCGGATCTCGCGGACGGCTGGGCCATCGAGGATGCCATAAGCGGTGGTGGATTCCCGCTGGTATCGAACGTACTGGGTCATGCAGCCATGTTAATACCTGGCTCTCCCGCCACGGCGAACTGAAGTTCGCCGCTGCACGCTGAAGCGTGTCAGGATGGCCCTGCGGGCCACCAAATGTGATGAAGACTCAATTTGGAGGGCGGCCAATCCTGGCCGCAGCCGGCTTTCCAGCCGGCTTAGCCGCTGAAAGGCGGCTGCGGGCATGATTGCCCGCCCCCCAATTGGGTTTTCAACGGTACGCCACGGGGGCACTGGGCACTCGCTACAATGACGGTTCATGCGACACCGGTCGGCTGTGCGCGACACGCTCGAATACTGGATGGCGCTGGCCGTGGTCGATTCACTGGCATGGACCCCGCTGCCGATGGCCAACTGGCTGTCGCGCGGATACGCGGGGCTGCTCGATATGGCGCTGCCGCGGCTACGCAGGGTGGCCATGCGCAACCTGGCGATGGCTCTGCCGGATCTGGACCGCGCGGCACATCGGCGCATCGCGGATGGGGTATTTCGCTCCATCGCCCGGCTGTTGGTGACCTTCGCGCGATTTCCACGCATCCATCGCGGCAACATCGGCGACTGGATCCGCTACGAAGGCTTCGAACATTTCGAACAAGCCCGCCAGCGCGGCCGCGGCGTGCTGTTTGCGACCGCGCACCTGGGCAACTGGGAACTGAGCGCCTTCGCGCATGCCTGGATGGCCGCCCCCATGTACGTCGTGATCCGGCCCCTCGACAATGCCAAAATCGATGCGCTGGTGGAGCGCCTCCGGACCCTCTCGGGCAACCGGTTGATCGGCAAGAAAGAGTATGCCCGCGGCATCCTGAAGGCGCTCGACGAGAACGAGGCCGTGGGCATCCTGGTGGACCAGAATGCAGCGCTCGAAGAAGGCGCGTTCGTGAATTTCTTCGGCGTGCCGGCCTGTGCCGGGACGGGCTTCGCGAAACTGGCGGCGCACAGCGGGGCGACGGTGATCCCCGGCTTCGCCCTCTGGATCGAGAAAGAGCGCAGATACGTGCTGCGCTTCTATCCGCCGGTCGAGATCACGGGCGATGCGGTGGCCGATACCCAGACATTGCAGCGGCAACTGGAGGCCGTAATTCGCGAATATCCGGATCAATGGCTCTGGATTCACCGGCGCTGGAAGACGCGTCCGCCGGCGCACCTATAATCGAAGCATGATCGAACCCGCCACAGTGTCCAGCCTGGTGCAGAGCTTCGACCCGGCAGACGACGGCGAAGCCGCGAAGAGCAGAGAACTCGTGCTGGCGCTGCTGGCCGCGACGCCCGAGCCGTTTTCGCGGCGGCAATTCAACCCGGGCCACATCACCTGTACGGGCCTGGTGCTCAGCCCGCGGCAGGACCGTATCCTGCTGGTGCTGCATCGGCGTCTGCAGCGCTGGCTGCTGCCGGGAGGACACGTCGAACCGGACGATCCGCTGATTGGCGATGCGGGCCGCCGCGAAGTGGTGGAAGAGACCGGAGCCATCCTGTACGCGGATTCCGCGCCGCGGCTGGTAGGCGTGGATGTGCATGGCATCCCACCGCGGCGCGACGAACCGTTCCACCTGCACCACGACCTGATCTTCCGTTTTGAGGCGGCGTCGGAGGCCTTTCAGGTTTCCGAGGAGGTGCGCGAAGTGGCCTGGTGCGCGGTGGCGGAATTCGATCGGTATCAGTTGCCGGGAAGCATCCGGCGCGCCTACGCACGGGCATTTTGTTACGAGCGAACCCAATAAGTGATGTTTTCATCGTGGCCAAAAAGCGACGAAGCCAAGCTGCGAGATCCGAACCCACTCCTTCCGCGTCTCACAGCATCTGCGGGCGCTCCCGATGGGCCCGGAAACAAAGCAGAATCGGCCGCCGATAAACGCCGATAAACGCCGATAGGACAGAAACAGGCCTGCTAACCGCTGGTTCCCGTTTGCAGTCTAATGGATAGCTTGATGGAATTGAGCGATAGCGTGGCAGTCGCGCAGGCGCGCGCCGGGGATTCCGGGGCGTTTCGCGTCCTCGTGGAACGTCACAGCCGCAATCTTTTTCGTCTCGCCTATCGTATGACGGGCCATCAACAGGACGCGGAAGACGTAGTGCAGGAGACCTTCCTCCGGGCGTACCGGCAGCTCTCCAAATTCGACGACCGGGCCAGTTTCGGCACATGGTTGTACCGCATCGCGGCGAACTGCTCGCTGGATCTGATCCGCGTGCGCAAGCGGCGGGGGACGCAGATGGAGCCCGCTGCGGCGGAAGGCGCGCCCGATCTCATGCAATCGCTGCCGGACCCGGCGCCGGCGCCCGACCGGCTGGCGCTGAGCGGCGAGGTGGAGCGCAAAGTGGCCGTGGTGCTCGGCGGCTTGAGCGAGATGGAGCGTACCGCCTTTGTGCTGCGCCACTACGAAGGCATGTGCATCGACGATATCGGGCGGACGCTGGGGGTGCAGCCCAACGCCGCCAAGCACAGTATTTTCCGCGCGGTTCAGAAGCTGCGCCGGGCGCTGGAGCCCTTAGTGAGTAACGCATCATGAATCACCTGAGCGAAGAACAACTCGTTTTGTATTACTACGGCGAAGGCGACGGGTCGCCGGAGGTGCGCGCGCATCTGGACGGGTGCGAAGGCTGCCGCGCGGAGTACGCCAACCTGCAGCGCGTCCTGAACGTGGTGGACGCGGCGCCGGTGCCGGAGCGCGACGCGAATTATGCAGAGCGGGTGTGGAACCGGCTGCAGCCATCGCTGGGCGGCCGGCGCTGGTGGAGCCTGCGTGCGCCAGTTCCGCGGTGGGCTACCGCCGCGGTAGCCGCGCTGCTAATCGTGGCCGCGTTCCTGGCCGGACGCTATTATCCGAAGGCCCAATCCGGCGGGCAGACGGCGAGCGCCGGCCAGGTGCGCGAGCGCATTCTGCTGGTGGCGGTGGGCAACCACCTGGAGCGCTCCCAGACGGTGCTGCTCGAAGTGGTGAACGCGCAACCCGGACAGCCTCTGGATGTGGCTTCGGAGCGGGAGCGCGCGGGCGACCTGGTAGCCGACAACCGGCTGTACCGGCAGACCGCGGCGCGCGCCGGGGACACGCGGGTGGCCAGCGTGCTGGACGATCTGGAACCGGTGCTGATGGAAATCGCCAACGGGCCGGACCAGCTCACGCCGGAAGAAGTGGAGAATCTGCGGCAGCGCATCGAAGGCGACGGCATCTTGTTCAAAGTACGGGTAGCCGGATCGACGATGCGCAATCGCGAAGAAAAGGCCGCGCGGCCAACCGGACAAAGCGCCGGCCAGAATACTTTATAGGAAAAACAAAAATGTCGAAATTACGTTTCTTGATGATGATGGCGGCGGCGCTTGGCCCCGCGGGCCTGGTCCTGGGGCAGGACGTGGAAGCGCCGCGGAGCGAGAGCTTCCTGCAGAAGCCCGCGGACAGACAGGCTGACGAGGATCGCCTGCTGGAGAGGGGCAAAGCCGCCATCGACGCCGGCCGGTGGGACCGGGCGCTGGAGGCCTTCGACACCCTGGCTGCCGGGAAGGGCGCGCACGCCGCGGAAGCGCTTTACTGGAAGGCTTATGCGCTGAACAAAATCAACCGCCGCGCGGAGTCTCTGACCGCGCTGGCGCAGTTGCGCAAGGCGTACGCCAACAGCCGCTGGCAGGACGACGCCAGGGCGCTCGAGATCGAGATCCGCCAGGCTTCGGGCGAGAAGGTGAACCCGAATGCCGAGCCGGACGAAGAGTTGAAGCTGATGGCGCTCAACGGGCTGATGAACAGCGATCCGGAGCGCGCCATTCCCTTGATCGAGAAGGTGCTGCAGGGCAGCCAATCTCCCAAGCTGAAGGAACGCGCGCTCTTCGTGCTGGCCCAGAACGATAACCCGAAAGGCCGCCAGATCCTGTTGCAGACGGCCCGCAACGGGTCCGATCCGGACCTGCAAATGAAGGCCATCCACTACCTGGGCATCATGGGGTCGAAAGAGAACCGGCAGGCGCTGGCGGATCTTTATGCCAGTTCCAGCGACGCCGGGGTGAAGCGCGAGGTGCTGCACGCCTTCATGATTTCCGGCGACCGCGAGCACCTGCTGCAGGCCGCCAAATCCGAGAAGAACCCGGATCTGCGCATGGAGGCCATCCATCAGCTTGGGATTAGCGGCGGGCAGGCGGAACTCTGGCAGCTTTATCAGGCCGAGCCTACGGTGGAGGTGAAAGAGACCATTCTGCACTCCATGTTCATCGGCGGCAATAGCGACAAGCTGCTGGAAGTGGCGCGCGGGGAAAAGGACATGCGGCTGCGCAAGGCGGCCATCCATAGCCTGGGGCTGATGGGCGGCGAGCATACGGGAGCCGCACTGGTATCGATGTATGGCTCCGAATCCGATGCGGGTGTGCGCAGCGAGATTGTAAACGCGCTGTTCATTCAGGGGAACGCGAAAGCCATGGTGGAACTGGCGCGCAAGGAAACCAATCCGGAGTTGAAGAAGGCGATCGTGAGCAGGCTCGCGAACATGGGATCCAAGGACTCGACGGAATACCTGCTGGAGCTTTTAAACAAATGAAACCCATAGTGTACTTAACCGTTGTAGGGCTTCTGAGCGGGCTGAGTCTCGCGCAAGGCCAGTCGCCGCTCAACGAGCGGTTCCACGAGCAATACGCCCAGCCGCAGCCGGCGTGGATCGGCTACACCGTGCCTGCCGTACCCGGCCACAATCAGTATTGCGATTACGGCAACGGGATGAGGGCGCCGGGTCCGGTGCACCTGGAGCCGCCGGAGCAGGTGCAGATCATGCTGCGCATCGAGCACAACCGGGTGGAGAAGATCCGCCCGGTTTCCGGCGATTGCCAACTGGATGCGGACGGCGTGCCGATGCGCTGGATCCGGGATGTGCGCCCGGCGGAAAGCGTGGCGTTTCTGGCGACGTTCGTGAAGCCGGACTCCGATCATGTGCGGGACGGAGCGATCGCGGCCATTGCGGCGCACGCGGACGCGGCGGCGGACGGAGCCTTGGAACAGCTCGCGGCAGCCAGCCAGCCTGAAACAGTGCGCGAGAAGGCCGTATTTTGGATGGGTGCGGGCCGCGGCCGCCGGGGGTATGAAGACCTTCGGCGCATCGTCACGGGGGACGCCAGCGACCACATCCGCGATAAAGCCATTTTCGCGCTTTCCATCAGCAAAGAGCCGCAAGCGGTGGATACCATGATCGCGGTGGCGCACGACGACAGCAGCGCACACGTGCGCGGGCAGGCACTCTTCTGGCTCGCGCAGAAGGCGGGAAAGAAAGCGGTGGGCGCGATTTCAGGCGCAATCGACAACGATCCGGATACGGAAGTCAAGAAGAAAGCCGTGTTCGCTTTGCAGCAGTTGCCGAATGGCGAGGGCGTACCCATGCTGATCCAGGTCGCCCGCGCCAATCGGAATCCGGAGGTGCGCAAACAAGCCATGTTCTGGCTGGGACAGTCGAACGACCCGCGGGCGCTGGCGTTTTTCACCGAGGTGCTTAAGAATTAAGTAAGCCCACACAGCGGGACTTAAAAGTCCCGCCGGCACGCCGAAGCGTGCGCCACGGCTGAGCCTCGCGAGGCAAGGAGCAAGCCACTCACAGGGTGGGCTTCAGGTGGAGGGTCTTGCCGGGGACGACGTAGACCTCCTGCACGAACTTGGTGGCTCCGCCTTCGCGGATCTCGATGTTGTATCGGCCGGGGCGCAGGTACAGAGACTTTGCCTGGTGCGTGTTGCCGACGAAACCGCCGTCGATAAAGACCTCGGCGGTCTTCACCTTGGTGTCGAGCTTGATATGGCCGCCGTAAGCGTAGCCGTAATAACCATATGGGCCCCCATAGGGTCCCCAGTAGGGGCGATACCAGATGGCGGCCGATGCGGCGGTGGGCGCGAGCGACATCAGCGAAATTGCCAGAACCAACAATCCCTTTTTCATATTCGATTCTCCGCCAGGATTAGGGCAATTCCCCTTCCAAACGCCAAGCCCATTATTCTCAACGAATTTGCGCGGAGCCCGGGTGGCCGGAATTCACCAGACTGGCCTAACCCGGCCACCGTGCCGTGGTAGGATCACGGCTTGACCCCCTATCTCGAAATTGGCGGCGATTATCGGGAAGTGGTTCCCGGCATCCACATGCTGGAACTGCCGTTACCCTTCTCGCTGGGCATCGTGAACGTCTGGCTGGTGCGCCTGGAGACGGGCTGGATGCTGGTGGATACCGGCATGCAAACCGAGGCGTGTTTCGACGCGTTGGCGCGCGCGCTCGAAGGCCTGTCGGTGGATTGGCGGGACATTCGCCGAATCGTGCTCACGCACATCCACCCGGACCACCTGGGCCTGGCTTCGAAACTCGTCCCGTTGACAGGCGCGACTCTCGATTTGCACCGGGCCGACTACGAACTGCTGGAGCAAATCATAGACGCGGATCTGCATCGCGACTGGCAGCAGGAAATCCTGACCACGGCTGGCGTCTCGCCCGAGATGCGGGAGTTGGTGCATGCCTCGATGGCCGAAATCCAGCAAACCTTCGCGCGGCTGGCGCCGGACCGGCTGCTCGCGGGCGGGGAAACGATCGCCACGGCGCATGGCGCAATGGAAGTAGTCTGGACGCCGGGGCATTCACCGGGGCATGTCTGCCTTTACGACCGTGAGCGCCGGGTGCTGATTTCAGGCGATCATATCCTACAGCACATCTCTCCGAACATCGGCTGGCAGCCCGGACGGGATGCCTTGGGCGAATACCTTGCTTCGCTCGACCGCATGGCTGCATTGGACGTGGACCTGATCCTGCCGTCGCACGGCGCGCCG
>Ga0187871_10000820_pt1 | contig 28693 bp, 25 predicted proteins | sample June2016WEW_16_1_FD_132988 | JGI IMG/M metagenome (GOLD analysis project Ga0187871, IMG submission 132988) | Peatland microbial communities from SPRUCE experiment site at the Marcell Experimental Forest, Minnesota, USA - June2016WEW_16_10 | ecosystem: Environmental > Terrestrial > Soil >...
CGGCGCTGTTGTAGTGCGCGGTCAGGCCCAACTGCGTGGAAGTGGAAGCTCCATCGCTGCCTCCATCCGGCGTGAGGGTCAGTGTCGAACTGGAATTGGCATATGGATCGACCAGGCTCAACGCCGAAGTCGCCCCTGAGCCGGTTACCTGCGCCAGTTGCACATTGCTTCCCCAACTCATGGCCGCATCCACCTGGCTGTTGATGTATTTCGCTACGTTGGCCCAACTCTCGGTGGCGCTCTTATTGGAATCGTTAGCGAAGTTCACGTTCACCGTGGTGCCGTTGACGCTCAGAGCCAGCGCGTTGGCGAAGCCCGCGGTATTTACCGACGTGGTGCCCGGCGCCGTGCCGGTGATAGTGGCCGCCGTTCCGGCGCCGCCGCCATCGGTCGCGCCGCCGTTAAGGGAGAACCCCAGCGTCGCCAGGCCGTTGCCGGTGACCGATGGGGCTACGCCGGTGATGGTGCTGTAGAACGCCGGAGAGTTCACCGCCGACGAGGTGTTCAGCGCCCCTAGCCCGAGCACATTCTGCGTGTCGCCGGTGGATTGCACGCTGAAGGTCTGGCCGCTGCTGCTGGTGAAAGTAATAGCGCCGCCCGGCGTGCCGCTCATCGTGATGCCGGCCGCCTGCAAAGCGGTGCTTTCCTGCACCTGGCTCTTCAAGGAGTTGATGGCTGCATCCACCGTGGTGGTCGTGTTGTCGAAGGTGATGCTGACCGGACTGGCCAGCCCGGACCCGGAAATCTGCACCGTTACGCCACTCGGCGAAAAGGCAGTTCCCGTGGTAGCGGTGTTTCCGCCCGCCACCGTAGTGGCCACTGCTGTGCCCGTGGCGCCCGTCAAAGAGGTCAGGTTCCCCATCAACGCATTGGCCATCTGGTCGCCGGCTTGCACCTGGAACGCCGCCGTGCTGGAGTTGAAAGCAAGTTCCTGCCCGTTATTGCTGTCGGTATTGACGGAAGCCGTGATATTGGCCGTCTTTAACGCCTGCGCTTGCGGCGACGTGCCATTGGAGGCCGAAGTGATGGCATTGTTGATTGCCGTCACCAGGGTGTTCGTATCGCTGACGCCGCTCAGGTTCACCGACAGGGCGATCTTACTGTTGTCCGAAAATCCCGGTCCGGAAAGGTAAAACGTCGTGACACCCGCAACGGCCGTGGTGTTCAATTGGTTGTTGACGATTTGCGAGACCGAATGGTAGGCATTTCCCGTCGAGATATCGGCCGTGCCCGCTACCGCCTGCATGCCCGACAAACCCAGGCTCTGCGCATCCACGGTAGATTTGCTGAGGTCGATGTTCACCTGGCCGTTCGCCGATATGGCCGCCGCGCTTGCGCCGCCGCCGCCGCCCAGATACACGTCCATCATCTGTGCATACGAGCCGCCCGTGTTCAGCCCGATGGCCTGCGCCTGCCGGTTCAGCTCCCCGACGTCGGTCTGGAATTCCGCGTTCAGATCCGTCCGGCTGCCCGTGAAGCTGGATGAAGCCGACTGCGCCGCCAGCGTCTGCAACCGGTCGAGGATCTGCGAAATGTTGCTCATGCCGCCGTCCATGGTCTGCAGCAGCGCCGTGCCGTTGTTGCCATTGGCCACGCCCTGCGTGATCTGGGCGATCTGGTCGCGGTCCTGGTTGGCGACCGCCAGGCCGGCCGCATCGTCGCCCGACGAATTGATGCGATAGCCCGAAGTCAACTGTTGAATCGTGTTGCTCTGAAACTGACTGTTGATGTTGAGGTTCTGCTGCGCTACTAACGAATCGATATTGGTCTGAAAGGAGATCATTGGATAATCCTTATTCTTGAGATTGCCCGGCATCTTGCCGGGGCGGCGGCTTCCGCTGCCTGCGATCTCCATATCGGCGGAATACGGCGGGGTTGCGGAAGAATCTTTACTTAGGGGAATGTGCGTAGAACGGAGGGTTCAAATTACAAGCTACTTCTAAAGTGGACGCTCTTTGCGTCGATAAGGGAACCAGGAGTATCCAAAGGCATCCCTATGCGAATCGACGAAGGCAGCCTGAACCAACCCCTTTCATCCACCGCCGGCCGGGCCGCGGAAACACAGCGTATTCAGGTAGACACCGCCGCGTCCTCCGCCGCCGGAACCAGTGCCGGCGGGGACCACGTGGACCTATCCGGCCTGGCCGGCCGGATTTCACAAACTATGCAGACGCTGGCCAGCCAGACCGCGCAACGTGTCGGCCAGTTACGGCAAGACTTCCAGTCGGGCCGCTACCAGCCCGATCCGCAGCAACTGGCCGGAGCCATGGCGAGGTCCTAACGCCATGCCGTCACCCGATCCCAAGGAATTGCTGGTAGCCGCGCGCTCCCGCGTGAGCGCAGCGCGCGCGCTGCTCGGCCGTCCCCTCCAATGTGAAGCCGGGGAATGCGTGACTCTCTTTCGCGAGGCGCAGGGTTACCTCGAATGGCTGCGTGACAGCCTTCCCCTTTCCGCGCGGTCCTCTCATTTGCTCCCCCAAGCGACGGCCCTGGCCGGCGAGATCCGCCATGCGGGCTTGCTGCTCGACCGGGCCGCTATTCTTGGGTGCCGGTGGCTGGAGGCATGGCGCCCGGTATCCCCCGAATACACGGCCTCGGGCATCCGCCCGCCGCGCATCCGCGGGGCTATCTCTTATACAGGATAAACACCATGAGTTCCCTCAGTGCCACGCTGCTCGGAGCCTCCAGCGCCCTGGACGCCTTCCAGTATGCGCTGAACGTCACCCAGAACAACATCGATAACGCCTCCACTCCAGGCTATGCCAAGCAAACCGTCGACCTGCAGGCCGATCCCTTCGATCCCGCGGTGGGCCTTGGCGGCGGAGTTTCCCAAGGTCCCCTGATCGATAGCCGCGATCTGCTGGCCGAAAGCGATGTGTGGCTGCAGGCCGGCGCCCAAGGCGACTCCAGCGCCCAGTCGAGCGCGTTGACCGAAGTCCAGAATGCTCTCCCGGTTTCGGCCGGGAGCGGTATCCCAGCCGCCCTGACTACTTTCTTCAACGATGTATCCGCCTGGAGCGCGGCCCCCACTAGCGCCAGCGCCCAGCAGAGCGTGATCGTGTCCGCCGGATCCCTCGCCCAGAGTTTCCAGACCACCGCTGCGGGCGTGGCCGCGGCTTCCACGTCAGTCAGCCAGGATATTCAAACAACCGTCGGTCAGATCAACCAACTCACCACCCAGGTAGCCGCCATCAATGCCCAGATCCAAGGCGGCGGCCAGCACGACCAGGGTTTGCAGGCCCAGATGTACAGTTCTCTCGAGACGCTCTCCGGCCTGGTAAACATTGGAGTCCTGCACCAGCCGGATGGCGGTGTCGATGTGACCCTCTCGAGCGGCGCCGCATTAGTTATGGGCAGCCAGTCTTACGCGCTGACCCCCGTGAACGCCGCCGCCACCAGCCAGTCGATCGATCCCCAGGCGCCCCCGGATATGGACATTCAGGCCGCGGACGGAACCGGTGTGAACGCTCAAATCACATCCGGAACCTTGGCCGGTCTCCTGCAGGTCCGCAACGTGACGATACCGGGACTGATCGGGGATTCCGGCCAGCCCGGCGCGCTCAACCAACTTGCCGCCTCTCTATCCACCGCCGTGAACCAGATCGTCAGTCAGGGTTCCGTTACGGCAGGCGCCGCGGCCGGCGGGCTGGGCCTGTTCTCGACTCCCGACCCCAATCACCCTACCGCGTCCGCTTCCACCATGTCGGTCAATCCCGCCATGACCTCCAGTCAATTGCCGGCCTTCGATCAGAACGGCGTCGCCAACGGCGTACCGCTGGCGCTCGGGGCGCTGGCCAACGCGGCGCCCACGGATCTGGGCTCTGTAGGCTATACCGCGTTCTACGGCAATACGGCTGCGCTGGTCGGGTCTCAGTTGAATACGGCCCAAAGCAACCAGACTCTCACTGCCCAAACTCTCGCCCAGGCACAGAGCGTGCGCGCAAGTTCGTCGGGAGTTTCGCTGAACGCCGAAGCCACCAATGTTTTGCAGTTTCAGGAGTCTTACCAGGCCGTAGCTAAAATGGTGAGCACTCTCGACACCCTGATGCAGTCTCTGATCGACATGATCCCCACCTCTTAGCCAGGCCTCTCCATGACACCCAGCATCAATCCGAACTCCGAAATCTTTCTGGTGAATTTGCAGCAGATCGAGAACCGCATGAGCACCGCCGAGCAGCAGCTTTCCTCGGGCCTGCGCGTCTCCGTGGCATCCGACGATCCGGACATGATCTCCAGCATTTTGCAGATACGCGCGCAGATTGGCGGCGTGCAGCAAGTGCAGCAAAACCTATCCAATGTAACGGCCTCGGTCGATAGCGGGGAAGAAGCCATCCAGCAGGCCATTCAAGTCATGGATACCGCCACGTCCCTGGCTACCGAAGCAGCCGGTAGTATCTCGACCTCCGGTCAGAGGCTGCAGGAGGTTCCCCAGGTACAGGGCATCCTGCAACAGTTGGTCAGCCTGAGCCAGACCTCGGTAAATGGCCAATACATTTTCAGCGGCGACCAGGGCGGCAGCCCACAATACCAATTGGCGCCCGACGGCAATTCCGTGCAGCTCTTAAGCTGGCCGGGTCCTCCCGGACAAGTGGAAGACGCCGACGGCGTGAAAATCTCCATCGGCTTGACCGCCCAGCAGATCTTCGACGATCGGGACGGCAACAATAATCCGGCCACCGATAATGTCTTTGGAGCGGTGAGCGGCTTGATCACCGCCCTGCAGAACAACGACGCCACGGGCATCCAGACGGCGCTCACCAACCTACAGGCCGCTTCCGCGCACCTGAACAACGAAAGCAGTGTCTATGGCGCGGCGCAGAATAACCTGACCGCCGCCGGCAACTCCGCCAGTCAGACGCTCGTGCAATTGCAACAGCAGTTAAGCAACGAACAGGATGCCGATGTGGCGCAGGCATCGCTGGACCTGACCCAGGCAACTACCGACCAGCAGGCCGCCATGGCCGCGGAGGCGATGCTGAAGCCCCAGAGCCTGTTTAATTTCCTGAGCTGACCTAACCCTGTACCCGTTTGGCGCGCCCGGCCCAGAACATCTCGCGCAGTTCCCGCTTCACAATCTTGCCCGTGCCGGTCTTAGGCAGCGGCGTTTCCAGAAACTCAAACGTTCGCGGGATCTTGAACCGGGCGATGCGTGCGCTCAGAAAGTCGCACAACTGCTCCGCCGTCAGCGCTTGTCCGGGCTTCAGTACTACGAAAGCCGCTGGAATTTCGCCCCATTTATTGTCTGGAGCGGCCACTACCGCGCATTCCAAAACTGCCGGATGCGCGAAGATGGCCTTCTCCACCTCGAGCGAAGAGATGTTCTCACCGCCGCTGATGATGATGTCTTTTTTCCGGTCGACGATGTGGATATAGTTCTCCTCGTCCCAAACCGCCATGTCGCCGCTGTGAAACCAGCCGTCCGTCATCACCGCGGCCGTTCCCTGCGGATCTTTGTAGTAGCCGTCCATTACTTCGTCGCCCCGGATCACCACTTCGCCCACCGTCTGCATATCGCGCGGGACGTCTTTCATGTTCAGATCCACGACCCGGATCTCGACTCCCGGGATGGGCCAGCCGGCCATCGCCTGGTGACCTAAACGGTCGGCTTCGTCGACATATTCCACGGTCCCTTTGCGCCGCGCCGAACTGGCCACCGGACAAGTCTCGGTCAACCCATAGCCGCCCATAGCCGCGCAGTGGAAAGCTTCTTCCAGACGGCCGATCAGCTCCGGCGACGCCGCGGCTCCTCCTACATGAATCTCCTTCAGGCTGGAAGTATCGAATTGGCCCAGATCAGGAGCGTTCAACAGCGCGTTAGCCATGGTTGGCACCAGCGACATGGCGGTAGCCTTCTCGTCCTGAATCAGCCGGAAGACCAGCGTCGGTTCGAACCGCCGGACCATCACCTGTTTGATTCCCATCATGGTGGAAGCCTGCGGACGGCCCCATCCGTTGGCGTGGAACAGCGGAATCGTGTGCAACTCCACTGCCGTATCGTCGTGGTTGAACGTGCCGGCCACCGCCAGCGCGTGCAAGTACAGCGTGCGGTGCGAAAGCATCACTCCCTTTGGCGTGCCCGTGCTGCCGCTGGTATAGAACAGCTCGGCAATCGCGTTCTCATCGAACGAAAACAAGTCGGGCCGGTCCATTCGTCCGCGCGTCAACAATTCCTCGTACGTGAAATCCGCCGGCGGTCCCGCCTCGTTCACGGTGACATACCGTGTAATTGCCGGGCAGGCTTTCCGGATGTGGTCCACCAGCGGCGTAAAGTCGTTTTCAAAGATCAGCATCCGGGCTTCGGAGTGGTTCAGGATAGCGACCAGTTCCGGCGGCGTCAGCCGCACGTTGAGCGGCATCACGACGCCCTTCGCCAGCACCACGCCGTAATAACCTTCCAACAGCGCGTTATTGTTGAAGCTCAGATACGCCACGCGGTCGCCCGGCTGCACGCCTTCGGCGATGAGCCCCGCGGCCAGACGTTCGCAGCGCTCCCCAAACTGTGTATACGTCGCGCGGCTCGCGCCCGACACGACGCCCACCTTCTTTCCATAGAGATCGACGCCCCGGTATAAACAGCGCACGGGGGTCAATGGAACGATCATGATGCCTCCTGTTAAGACACTGATATTGTACGAGGAATCGGCCGGATCGGGCGAGGCCAGCAGGCACTCGCCGTCGCCCGGCCCGGAACGTCCGATGCGAGCTTCTTCAAACCTGAAGCTGCCGCAGAAACGGAACGCTGGCCTTCATCAGGTCCAGGTTCATTTCGACGAAATAATTCTTCAGGCCGCCGGTCTTCGCGGCGGTAAAGATCTTGGTCCAGTCGAGCGTCCCTTGGCCTACCGCCATCGTCTTCTTCGTCACCGAAGACCAGTCCTGCACGTGCATTGAAAAAAAGCGGCCCGGGTACTTCATGAAGTATTCGGCCGCGTCGTAGCCCTGGCTAATGGTCGAGACTTGAAACTGGAAATTGACCATTTTCGGGTCGAGCAGCGCGATCAGGATGTCGTACGTCCGCTTGCCGTCCACCTTCGAGAGCTCAAACCCTTCGTTGTGGAGCCCCTGCTGGATTCCGGCTTTGGCCGCCTGTTCGCCGATCTTGTTGTATTCGTCGGCCGCGCGCTTTACGTCGTCCATGGTGGGATTTCGCGGCCCGTCCAGGCTGGGCACCAGCATCTGGGTCAAGCCCAGATCGTTCGCCCATGCGATCCTGCCTGCCAGATCCTTCCGCAACTCGCCGATATCGAAGTGCGAGCTGTGGCACTCCACTCCCAAATCGCCGAGCATTCTACGCAGTTCCGGACCTTTGTATTTGGCAATGACGCCAAACCCGGAATCCGCGTACCCCACTGGAGAGCACAACTCGATCCGCTGAAAACCTGCATCCGCGAGCACCTTGATGGTGCCGGGAAAATCCTTGGCGATCATATTCCTGACCGGATAGGTCTGGCATCCGATCGGCATGCCCAGCGGATTGGCGCGCAGTTCCCGCGCGCCCGCGGACAGGGCCCCGGCCATCGCCGCACCCGCCGCCGTATTCTTGAAGAACTCTCGTCTCGAAATTGCGGGCATTCCCGCCTCCTTCCGCGTTGAACCGGTTCACGTATAACCAGTCTGCGGTATTGTCTCACGATTCAGCAGAAGGCCACCGCGCCGGCCGGTTCACGCGCTGCAACTCTCGAATAACCGGGTATGCTTTTGACGCAGATACTGGCGAAGCTCCTGGTGAATGGCAACGTTGGCGTTCGAGCGGCACTTCTCATGCCGCCGGTGGAAGAAGTAGTCGCCATGCAGCCCCTGGATGCGCGCGCCGGCCGCCGCCAGCCGGATCCAGAATTCATAGTCTTCCCAGCCCGGAATGCGCTCGTCTATCCCGCCCGTCCGCGACCAGAGTTCCCGGCGGAAGGCCGAACAGCAGTGTACCGAGTTCCTCTGTAGCAACATCTGGAGGGTGGTGACTTCGGGAACCACCCAGCGGTCCTGGCTCGCACCGAAAAGCACTGCGTCGGGATTGACCACGTCCACGCCGGCGGCAAATCTCTGGCTGGCTCTGAAAAGGTATTCCGGCCCAATGCGATCGTCCGCATCGAGCAGTACAACGAATTCGCCTTCCATCGCGGCGATTCCGCGGTTTCGCGAATACGCCGGGCCGCGCCTTTCCTCGCTGCGCAGGTAGTGGACGTGCGGGTATTGACGGGTGAGTTCCGCGGCCACGTTCGGCGTTACGTCCTCGGAGGCGTCGTCGACAATGTGGATTTCGTAGTCCGCATCGCTGGCCAGCACCGACTCCACGCTCTCGCGCAGATAGCGCCCGTAATTGTGACAGGGGATCACGACATTCCAGGGCGCCGGCAGCACGGGATTGTTTCGCAGGCGCACGCAGCATAGCGCTTGACGAATCGCCATGCTGGTCAGACGCTGATATCCGGGGTCGCACCACAAGGCAATGCCCGGCGTGGAATGTCCGTCCAGGTGCGCGATCTGGCCCTGCACGGCGTTGTGTTTCCGCTGCAGCAGGAGGCTAAAGAACGCGTCGGCTTCGCGCCGGAAGAGCGCATCCTGGCGCATGGCCGGCGGCAATTCATCCAAAACGGAAAGCCATTCCTTACGGAAGAAAGCGCCCCATCCGATGAGGGCAGCTTGCGTCCCGCCATAGATTCGCCGGTTGCGTTGCGGCCAATGTGTTGCCGCCAGAACATGGGAGATGCGGGTGGGGTCGCGCAGGAACTGCTCGTAAAGCCCTTGGATGTCGTGATTGAGGGCATCGTCGTCCTGCACATAGATCACCGGATTGCGCGCCTGCGCGGCACAGGCAAACCTCCCGTAGCAGCTCAGGTTCTCCGGGGATTGGATCACGCGCGCGTTGCCGTCGGAAAGCTCGAGTTTGACGTCGGGATTATTGTTCCAAACCAGAATCTCGTCGATGCACTCGACGCGCCGCAGAGCCCGCACGATGATGGGCACGTTCTGTGGGCGTTTCCAGGACACCAGGCAGGCGCTGACCGACGCGGCGGGCGCCACACTGACCCTCACCGGACTTGCGGAACCGAGTTCAGAAAGCTCGGATCGGAGTTCATGCGGAAACCTGTCGAAGAACCAGTCGTCATCGTAGCGGCGGCGGGCGTGCAGCGCGGAGCGGCGCGCCGCCAGGTCCCCAGTGAGCAGGCGCACACTGGCGGCAGCAAATTCGTCGTACTTCTTCAGCCGCTCCATCACCCGCAGCAGGCGCCGCCCGCCGAAATGCATGGTCGCCATCCGCAGCCTGTTGTGGAGCACCGGCTCCCATTTCACTTCGTAGGGGAAGCGGGCGCGAAAGGCGTGCTGCACGTTGACCTCCGGCGTCACCCAGCATTCGTAGCCAAGGGTCCACAGGCGGATGCTGAGCTCGGAATCCTCCGCGCCCCAGACGACCATGCCGGAATCGAACCCGCCGGTCTCGTTAAATACCTCGCGGCGCATGGCCAGGAAGCATCCGCACAGCAGCGGCACCGGATAGGGTGTGCTGCCCTGCTGGCCGAGCCATCCTACAGCCATGCTGGCGTCGGACCATTTTTGACCGAACCCCGTGCTTCCGGCGCCCTCCGGCTGCAGCATGCCGATCGCGGGGGCCACCGCGCCGACGTGCGGGCGGGCCAGCGCTTCGATTAGGGGGCCGTACCAGCCCTCCGGCATTTGGACGTGCGCGTCGCTGAAGACCAGCACGTCGCCAGTGGCGTGCCGGGCGCCGAAATTGCGTGCCCGCGCAACGCCCAGCCGCTCTTCCGGGCGCAGCAGCGTGACATCCGCGTACCCGTGGCTCAAGAAGTCCACGCTGCCGTCCCGGGAGCCATCGTCCACTACGATGATCTGGCTTTGCGGCGGCAGCGTGTTTCGGAGATTATCCACCGTCCGGCGCAGGGAATCGCCCTCATTCAAGCTGATGACGACGGCGCTCAAGCTGGTCATATGCAGATTCCGAATTTCCGGCAAAACCACGCGGCATCGCGCTTTCTCGCGTCGCGCAAGAAGCTATAGCGCGTCCAGACGTCGCTCGCCAGTAGACTGCTGACGGCATCGGCGAAGAGCGGCTTGCCGCGCAGCGTGGCCAGGATTCGCTCCAGAGGCTCGCCGTCGAAGTGCAGCACCGCAGTCCGCAATCGATTGTACAGATAATCGTGCCATCCCACGGGGAACGGGTTTTTCTTGAACCAATGCGCCACTTCCGCGCCGGGAACCATGATGACAGAATACCCCAGAAGCCAGCAGCGAATCGAGATCTCCACGTCTTCCATGCCGTAGCTGCGCATGGCGTCGAAGTGGCCGGCCGCTTCGAAGAATTGGCGAGTCATCGCCATACACGCGCAGCCCACTAGCGGGACTTCGTAGGGTTGATTCGCCTGGCGGTGCAGCCATCCTACCCCTAGTTCCCGATCGCGGATGGTCAGGCCGAACGCGGTGGCCGCGGGGGAGTCGACGCTGACGATCTGCGGGGCGACAATTCCGACGCCGGGTTTGTGCAATTCGGCGAGAAGCATCTCCAGCCATCCCGGGCGAGGAAGGCAGTGAGCGTCCATAGCAACGAGAATGGGGGCCGTCGCGTGCTCGGCGCCTAAATTTCGCGCACGGGCTACGCCGTGGCGATGCGGCAAATCCACAAGCACCAGGCTCTCGAACGGCGGTGGATCGGCGCGCAGCGCGTCGCAGCAGCCGTCCGTGGAGGCGTCATTCACCACGATCACCTGGTAGCCGATGGGCATGGTGTCGCGGATGGCGGCCAGCGTCGGTAAGAGCCGCCGGCCCTCGTTGTAAGCCGGCAGGACGATCGATACTTCCGGCGCCGGTCGGTCGCTCGGCCCGGCAGGCCCGCTTTCACCTACGGATCGCATGACGCCACTCAGACTTTCGAATTAGTCCCGCGGCACCGGGATCGGATAGCCGCCGATTTTCAGGTAAGGGGGACGTGGCTGCTTCCAACTCACGCCTAACCGGGTTTCACAGAATCGCTCCGCTCGTTCGTAGCCGCTATCGTCGTTGATCTGAGACTCATACAAGGCGGGCTCGCCGGGGAAATTGTAACTGAGCGCTTCCAAAATATCGACGCGTACGGAACGTTTGAAATATAGGTCCGGCCTATCGATCGTCAAATCTGACCGTAAGGCGGAGGCCAGCGCCTTCAAGGCGGTTTCCGTCCCGATCAGGCCCAGAACCTTGGCTGCGCGCGCCTTTTCTTCTCCGCTGGTGGCCGCGTCGAAAACCGCCACGTATCCCTTTTCTATGGCGGTGTCTCCTAATGCCGCAGCCGCGATCCTGGCATTCGGCTCCTTCGACCAGCGGGGAGTGGCCCTTAGCTCGCCGACAAGGGCACCCGCTCCCGCCGGCTTCGCTTTGGCGATCAGCAGGAATGCCGTAGCGCAAGGATGTTCCTCCAGGTCGCGCTTAAGCGCGCGGCCGTAGGGCTTGAGCAGGTTGGCCGGCGCAAACTCCTGCAAGGCGCTCAGGCTGGCCTGGCGCCCCAGATCGTCCTTGATCAGCCCTTCGTCGACCAGCAAAGTGAGGATGTATGGCTCACGGATCAGTTGTCCGCCCTGCGCATAGAGCGGATCGGCCCGCTGTCCTAAATCGGCCAGCAACCGCACAATCTCTTCCCTCACCGTGGGCCGCTCCACGCGCAACGCGTCGCCGAACGGCTGCAAATCCTCTGCGCGAATATGGCCCGACGACAGAAAGGCCGACGGCGGCGGCTGGTATCGCTCGCCGCTCCGGAACCGCGCTATGGCTGCCTCTGCAGGTGACATCGTTTGCCTCCGTAAAACCTGTGCGAGCCCGGCTCGCGGAAAAACGGTAGAGAACGCGCAGGCCAGCAATAAACAGCGGCTCGCGAATCGCCCTAGCGCGAAATCGTCTCCCATTGGTTCTCTGTCCCGGCCTTATATTTCTTCGGCAGCGGCTTGTAGCGTAACCGGTGGTCCGTCCAGCCTTGCGAATAGTTCATGATGCTCTCTGTGGCGCTTACGTCCGCCAGCCCCAAAACCGCATGGCCCAGTTCGTGGCCGAAAGTCCACTTGAGGATGTCCTCCGCCAAGGTCCCCTCAATGATGACGATCGGATTCCCTCCCCAACCGCCGGCGGGGAATTCAAGCGTTTCGCCGTTACTGTGATTGTTGCTCAGCTTGCCCGCGAGGGTCAGAGTGCTTCCCGATTTGCTTTGAATCGTGACCGTCTCGCGGGTCGTGCCCGTGCCCAGCGGGTACGACTGGCCTACCGTCAGAAAGCTGTCCGACGAGTTGATCGTAATGCTGGTGGCGTCCTTAGCCGCCGCGGCGGCCAGAAAATATACCGACACCATGTCGCGCACGATGATTACTTTCTGCCCGGCGACCGTGAACTGGCTGGTAATCGCGTTGTATTCAGAACCCCCGTTCGCCGCAATGTCCCAAGTAAGCTTCCCGTTCCTGTCGTTATCATAAGGAATATCGAACGCCCCACCGCCCGAGCTTTGGTCTGTGAGGCTTAGAACGGCCACGGCATCCTTATATTTGGGATTGATAAGCGTCGGAATCGAGGATACGTCGAGGTGCGGGAATCGCAGGTTCGTTCCAGTTGTCCGGGAATCGTACACCTTCATTACCGCCGCCGTCACTTGCTTTTCTTTGTACGTGTTGATGTTGATGCTCGTACACTCGGTGTGACTCGTCTTTTGGCGCGCGTGCAGCACGGTAGCGCCTGGATCTTGCCCGTTCACGGGGAGATCGAATTCGGCGCCGGCCGGCGCGGCGCCCGGCTGCGCGACAGAAGTGTTATCGCACACAAACTCGACGTCGGTGCTCGTCCCGCCATCGATTTTGACGTGAATATAGGTGGTCGCCTTGATCTTTACGGAGACGTGATCGTCGGTCACGTCTCCGGGGGTGTCCATATTGTCGTAGCCGTACGTCTGAGCGGTCGATTGCGAAAATGTGACACGCAACAGCGCACAATGCACCGACGCGCCCGGCCGCGTTGGACCGGGCAGCCGGCACGTGGATCGCATCATGTCTTCAATCAGGCCCATCTCTCAACCTCTAACCTCGAAGAATACTCCACAACCTCCGGGAACAGTTCATGGATGTCCCGTGGGCGGCGGCCCGGACCCGCCATTAGTTTCCGCCGGCAGAGAATCGTCGTTCAGGCTGTGGAACGCAGCGCCCTGAACGAGGCTCGTTTCGCTTCCGTCGCTTCCGATGTACGTCAGCGAATAGCTGGCCGTAGTGGGGACATTTTCAAAATGCACATCCACGGTGTCGTCGGGCGCCGGGTTCGCCACGAAATTGCCGGCGATGGCGATAGTCTTATCGTATCCGCCCGACGAGCCATGCAACCGCAAGCTTCCCGGCTCGCTGGCTGCCTGGTCCTGCGTTAAATCGAGGCGCACCCAGAGCGAGGCCGTGGGAAGCGGGGTGGGCGTAGGTGTCGGAGTGGGAGTCGGTGTGGGGGTAGGAGTTGGAGTAGGAGTTGGAGTAGGAGTAGGAGTCGGTGTGGGAGTCGGCGTTGGCGCCGGAGTTGGAGCCGGAGTCGGCGCCGGGGTGGGCGCGCCGGTGGGAGCAGGCGTCGGCGTAGGGGACGGTCCACCGTGGCACGAACTCACCGGATCGCCAACATTCCCCGACCCGGCGTTGGCGTCCGCGTCTTGTGCCGCGGCATCCAACGCCTGCGACTGGGAAGTTGGCGCTGGAGTGGGGTCGGGAGACATGGAGCGATCTAGCGGCCCTTCAGGCGTACTTTCGCGGCCTGCATCAGCAGCTGCATCTTAACGCCCGGATTTCTGCGTTTGCCGAGAATCTGTCCCGCCCATCGAGTTCGCTTGTCTGTATCGAAATCTCGCCCGAAGACGATCATTAGATCGATGTACTTGCAGACATCCCGCTTGGCGGTGAGCCCGTACACTGCCGCGCGCTGGATTCCGTATTGCACAATCGCCAGCAGCCGTTGGTCGCCGGCGGCCGCACACTGCCGCGGAAAGAACTTCTTCAGGTGCCCCAACATCCATGCCTCGAACTTCCGTACCTCTAACTGCGAAAAGACCGCTAATTGTGCCTGTCTGATCGTCAACATCGCCGTTGCACCCAACTTGTAACTATACACTGGTGTGTCGTTACGTGGCTCGGCCGTGGTATCCTATCGCGAGAGACTGGATCATGATACCCCTTGGGGACACGGGATTCGCGTTGTGTTTCTGGCACGAGATGGGCCGCATGGATCGAAACCAGGCGTTGATCTTGCTGCGCCGGTCCCAATCCGATATTTGGGCTCAAGCCTCGCTCCGTGAACTGGTGGCCAGAAGAATGCCCCCCACCTCACTCACGCGGCTCAACGAAGAGCAGATTCTGGGAGCTGTAGCGGATTTGATTGCGTCGGGCGAATTAGTCCTGGTGCGGACGGGTGATCACACGGCCACCCGGAAGGGCGACACGGTGATGGCCGCGCCCGCCCAGAGCGCCACCTCGTCGCCGCCCGCCGCGCAGCCTGCATCCCAGAGTGTGGCCCCTCCTCCGCCCGCGGATCCCAAAGTGTTTCCGTCCGATGCAGACGCCGCGGCCCAGGCGGCCGCGCTGCAACAGGCGGCGCAGCAAGGAGCGCCGTTCTGTTTGCAATGAGCGCTCGAAGCGGCGGCCCGGGCGGCCGCGGGAAACTAAGACAGCGGGCACGGTAATGCTTTCCGCAACCTCTTTGCAGGACATCCATCGGACGCTTTGGCCGGAAGGCCTGCCCGGTTATACCAAGGTCTACACAATTGCGGACGGCGCCCAGGACAAACGTCTCTTCGGCGCGGTGGATGCCTCCCGGCAGGATCGCTGTTGCCTCTACAGCGTGGAACGCCGCTGGGGCGGACAAGACTTGCCTTGGCAATTACTGATGACAGGTCCTTACCTGGTGGAACTCGATCCCGAGGAGGAGTTTACCGGCTTCCTTCTGCGCAATGGCTGGGAGCGTCACTGGGCCATTTTCTTTCGCTCGGACACGGGCATGCAAAAGCTGCGGCGCCACTTTCGAGATCTTCTGGTCGTGCGCGACGAGAAGGGCAAACGCATGATGTTCCGGTATTACGACCCACGGGTCCTGCGCGCCTACCTGCCCACCTGTCTGCCGGCCGAACTCCGCGAGATCTTCGGGCCGGTAGGCGCCTACATCGTCCCCGGTGACGATCCCAAAACGGCCGTCGTTTTCCGGTTGGAAGAGGGCAGGCTCTCCAAGGGCCTCGTGAGGCTGGGCAAAGACGCGCCGGCCCCTGTGGCGGCGACTCCCCGGAAACCGTAGCGGCTGGATTTCTTGATCACCTCCAGTTGGCCCGAATCCACCGTTTCCCCGGTTCGCGATATCACCTGGAAATAGAACTGGTCTTCGTCAATCTCCACCAGCGCGAACGTCCGGTCCGTATCGAAGCCTTTAGCGGTCTCCGCGGCGGCCCGCAGATCGTGAAACCGCAACTGTCCGGAGTTTCCGAGGACGAAGTAATAAATGCCGCTCTGCGGCTTGAGTCTCTCATACACGTGCTCGTGTCCGGCGAACACCACATTCACCCCGTGGGCCGCAAACACCGGCTCCAGGAGTTTTCGCAAGTCGGTATTCGGGCCGTGGGCGCGGGCGTCCGAGTAGATAGGGTGATGAAAGTAACAGATCTTCCAGGTGGCATGCGAGGCGCTGAGCTGTGACTGGAGCCAGTCCAGTTGATCGCAATCCATGTAGTTGCTATCGAGGACGAAGAACTCCACATTGCCGCGCTTGAAGTTGTAATAGCGCTTGCCGTCCATGTTGAACGGCTTGTAGAGCCGCTCATTGGTCTCATCGTGGTTTCCCAGGCAGGCGTAGAATTTTGTGCCGCCGTCCAGCAAGGTTTTGTAAGGATCTTCGAATTTCCGCTTGAAATCGGCGGCGCTCTTGCCCCCGTAAATGTTATCTCCCAGCATGATGACAAACTCGAAGGGAAAGCGGTCGTGGATCGCCGTCATTTCAGCGGCGGTTTCATACTGGGCTTTTTCTCCGGTTCCGCTGTCTCCGATCACGGCAAAACGAACGGAATTCGGCTTCAACGGCAGAGTCAGGTCGGGGGCATCCGCCGAGAACAGGCTGGCCACGAGAGCGAAAAGCAGCAAAGTCGTGCGGCGCATAAGCTTAAGGGATTGCATTCGGAATGAAGTCGACGACCAGATTCGCCTCGGTGTCGCGTAGGACCAGGGAATGTCCCGCCACCCGGTACTCGACTTGCGGCGGCAGGGGCGGCAGGTTGAGCAAAAGCGATGGAGGTGTGGATTGCAAGGGCACCGTGGATGGATACGCGCTATCGACACGCAGGGTGCGCAGGTGCACCGGAGCCGCACTTTCAAAACTCCGGCGGATGCGCGCCGCCTGCGGCCCTCGCATCGTGACGCTCACCAGCCGCCGGAACTCCTGCGCGATTTCCGGGGCAAAAATGTTGCCCTGGGCGGCGCCTTGACGCGCCGCGCGAATCCGTTCCGCGAACTGATGCTCATGTTCTTTAATGGCTTGCTGCGAGCCGGTGGGCTTCAGGCGATGGACGGCTGACTGCGCGTCTTTGTGTACTTTCACATAGTCCGAAACGCGGCGATTGAATTCCTTGAGGACCGCAGAATCCGGATTCACCACGTCCGGCTGTTGGGCAGCCGCCAGCGCCAGGTAGGGCAGTGAGAGAACCAACCGCGCCGCGCGCCTCATTGTCCACTTCTCCCCTCTTCCCCGACAGCCTCCTGGAGCATGTCGCTGACCACTTCCTTGACGGCTTCCTTTACCGCACCCTTCACAACTGCCTCGACCTCGTCGGGGTTTAGCTCGACATCTATGGCGTTGCCCACGATCTCCTTGACCGCTCCATTCAAGACTGTCGCCACATCGGGGAGTTCACGGGTCACAATTTTCGCGACTCGCTTAGCTACCTTGGCCGCCGGCACTTCATCCTGGGTCTGCACCGCGGCTTGCTCCGCCAGAGCCCAGTCGTCCGCGAATATTTGCGACAGTCTGGCCGCGATTTTAGGGTGACGGACGATGATGCCCACTTCCCGCCGCGCATCCAGTTCGAGGGCTCGCAGGCTCTGGCTGCCGACAAACACGAAATTGCCATCGCGCACCATGGTGCGCGTGTGCAGCCGAATTGCCGATTTGCGGACTTCCACGCCCGGAATCCCGCGGGTCATGCGGCCAATGACCTTGATATCGACGCCTGCCCGCGCACGTTCTGCCAGCAGACCGATCATGGCGGAATCGCTGATCTTCGGGTCGTAAATCGTCAAACTCTTTTTCGCGTCTTTGAGATAATCCGAGAGCAGGCGGCGCGCGTTCACCGGACTGACCACCAGATTCTCGCAGCCCGGCTCGTAGGGTCGCCGCTGCACATCGTCCTCGAAGAGGCGCGCCACCTCTTTCACCAGAGTCGGGTTCCGTATGATGAGGCCGAAGCTGCGGCTGCGCTCCGCGTCCAGATGCGTCCAATTGAAAGCCAGAAGGTACAGTTCGCGGCCGTCGATCAGCATCAGCTTGGCGTGATAACGCACCAGATCGTCCGCTGTGCGGGCTACCGTAACTCCGGAGGCGAGCAGGCGCAATTCAAGCTTTCTCAAATTCTCTTCTCCCGCCCGATTGGTATGCGCGATCAGCGCGTGCACGGAAACTCCGCGCGTGACTGCGTTCCCCAGCGCCTGTTCGATTTCTTTCTGATCGAAGCGGAAGATCATGATTTCGATGGTTTTTGACGCCTCGGCAATCCCTTTGACCAAGGCATGAATTCCATCGTCCGGCTGTACTAGTAGTTTCATCGAGTCACTCGTCGAAGCAATCCGATCCGTGAGTGCTCCCGCACTCTGGTATCGGTCCTGCTGGTTAGCACGTGCAGTTGGAATGCCGTTCCGGAAAGAGAGAACAACGCCATGTATGTGAAAAAGAGCCCGTTCACGCATCTGTCATTCGTTTTCATTTTATTGACGATGTGCCCGATAACCCGCAGTGTTGCCAGGGAAAAGGCGGCCGCGGCCGGCACGATCGCCGCGCCGGAAACCGCGGTCCTGTGGCGCGACCCCGTGGACATCGCCTCCCGCGACCTTTTCTATGGGCCAGGCGGAAAAGAACACGTACCGCAGGGCACATTTACATTCGACAAGGAGGATCTAAAAGGCACCAATCCTAAGTTCGTGGTGCGGGGAGAAGACGGCCAGAAGTGGAAAGTCAAACTCGGCATCGAGGCGCGGCCGGAAACGGTGGCATCGCGAATCGTCTGGGCGGTGGGCTATTACGCCGATGAGGATTACTTTGTCTCCGGCCTGCACGTGAACGGTATGCCGGAGCACCTACATCGCGGGCAGAAGATGATTGGGCCCGACGGTTCCGTACCGAACGCCCGTCTCAAGAGAGAAGACAAAAAGAAGACGGGCATCTGGCGGTGGCGGCAGGATCCCTTCTCGGGAACGCGCGAGTTGAATGGGCTGAAGGTGCTCATGGCCGTAATCAATAACTGGGACCTTAAAGATGTAAACAACGCCGTCTACAAGGAAGACGGCCGGGATGTTTACTATGTAAGCGATCTGGGCGCCAGCTTTGGGACGCCCGGGCGCAGTTGGCCTCCGCGAAAGGCGAAGGGGGATCTGGATTCTTACACGCAGTCCAAATTTATCCGCAGGGTGACCGCTACAACGGTCGATTTTGAAGTGCCGGCGCGGCCGAGGTTCGTCTATTGGGTAGATCCGAAGGCTACCTGGAGCCGCGTTCACCTGGGCTGGATAGGGCGGAATATCCCGCGGGCGGATGCCCGCTGGATGGGACAGCTCCTGGCCCGGCTTTCCGCAAATCAGATCCGCGATGCCTTCCGCGCGGCCGGCTACTCGCCCGAAGAAGCAAACGCATTCGCGGCGGTCATGGAACGCCGCATTGCCGCGCTTACGAACTTATAAGACTCTCCGCGCCGCGGAATTGCGTCTCGTAGAGCCGGGCATATAAGCCACCGGTTTTTATCAATTCTTCGTGGCGTCCGCGTTCGACGATCGTGCCGTTCTCCACCACCAATATGACATCGGCGCGCTGGATCGTCGACAGCCGGTGCGCAATCACGATGGTAGTCTTGCCTTCCATCAAACGGTCCAAAGCCTCGAATACGAGCTTTTCCGACCCTGCGTCCAGCCCCGAACTGGGCTCGTCCAGGATCAGAATCGGAGTGCTGCGGATGACCGCCCGGGCGATCGCGATACGCTGCCGCTGCCCGCCCGAAAGAGTGACGCCCCTTTCCCCAACCAGCGTGTCGTAACCGTCCGGCATTTTCTCGATGAACTCGTGCGCATTCGCCATTTCCGCGGCCCTTAGAATTTCCGCGCGGCTCGCGCCCGGTTTTCCGTAGGCGATGTTGTACCAGATTGGGGCGTGGAACAGGATGGTCTCTTGCAGCACGAAGCTCATCTGCTGGCGGAGCGACTTCTGGGTGAACCAGCGAACATCGCGGCCATCGATTTTCACCGAGCCGGATTCGAGATCGTAAAACCGCGGAATCAGGCTAATGATGGTGGTCTTACCGGCCCCGGTCGGGCCCACCAGGGCAGCCGTCTGTCCCGGTTCGATGTGAAAGCTCACATCCTGGAGAATCGGCGATCCCGGTTCATAGCCGAACGATACTCCTTCGAAATCGATCCGTCCCCGGAATGGCGGGGCTTCCCGCGCGCCGCGCAAGTCCTGGACCTCATGATTGGTATCCAAAATCTCGCGGATGCGCTCGTAGCCGACCGCCGCCTTGGAGTAGCTATCCGTCATCTTCGAGAGGTCCTGCATGGGCTTGTACATCTTTCCGAGGTAGAAGATGAACAAGATCAGCGTTCCAGCGGAAAGCGTGCCGCCCAGTACCATGCGTGCGCCGAACCAAAGGACCATGCTGGTGCCCACGGCGACGATGATCTCCACCAGCGGTGATAGCTTGGCTTTCAGGCCGCGGGCGCGTAAGGCGATTTCCACGCTTTCCAGGCTCTCTTCTTCAAGGCGGTGCTGCTCGTACTCCTCGCGTGCAAACGCTTTGACTACGCGAATCGAGGTGAGCACTTCCTGGATGGTCGAAACAATCTCGCCTTCCTTCTTTCGCACCGCGCGGGAAGCCTTCTTGATGCGTCGCGTATAGGAATAGACCACCGCAAACAACACCGGAGCCACGGAAAGGGCCACCAGCGTGAAGCGCCAGTTGATGTAAAACATCACGCCCACCATGCCCACCAGGGTCAGGCTATCGACCAGCGCGCCTAACAATCCAGACGCGATGAAACTCTGAATCGCGTCGATATCGGTGGTCACGCGGCTGATCAGATCGCCGGTTTGCTTGTGGTCATGATAGGACAAAGACAGCCGTTGGACATGCGAGTAAAGGATGCGGCGGAGATCGTGCATTACCCATTGGCCGACGCTGGTGGTGAGATACTTTTCGGCGTAGGAGCAAAGCGCTCCCACCACGGCGATCACCAGGGCAGCCAGCGCGGCGAGCTTCAGGATCGATAACGGGTCGGTGCCCACGATTGACACGATCCGGTCGTTCAGCCAGCCGTGCGCATGCGCCGAGCCGGAGCGAAGCACGTTGTCGAAAACGACCTTCAGCGGCCATGGCTGCAAAAGATCGGCGCAGCCCTCGCCAATAACCGCACACAGCCCTATCGCCAGGGCCTTCCAGTGTGGCCTCAAGAGATCGCCGATTTTCAATGCATGCAAGACGGGACGTCCCGTCTTCGTACGCGCCGCAACAGTCCCCATGCCCATCTCGTAACCGATAGCAATCCGGTCACCATCGAGCATGGGCCCGCATTGTGAATCCAGCGACTGTGGTCCGCCGCATGCTTCATGAGGAATCGTGCAGCGGCTCACGTTTGCGCTCATTGAGCAGGGAAAAGGTGGCTATGGGAAGACATGCGATGTCATTGCCCGGTAGTGTCGCGGCGGGGATGCTGTTCGCCCTGATCGGCGCCGAGGGTTCGGTCTATGCGGAGACATTCGGCAAATATGCGCTTGAATCCGCAAACGATTCGGGCGACTCCCCCGGTGCGACGACCGCAGCGCCCGATCCGTCGCCTTCCGCTACTGCAGCCCCGTCCTCGGCCGGCGGCCAGTCCAAAGTTGAATCTTCCTTGTTCTACTACCTGTACATGACGGGTAAAACGCAAGCCGACTTCAAGCCGCTAACGGCGCGGCAAAAGGCCAACTTCTGGGCGAAGAGCCTATTCAGCCCGTTTCAATTCATAGCCGCCGCGTCGTCCGCCGGTATCACGCAGTGGGAGGACGTTCCCAAGGCTTGGGGAGAAGGCGCCGAAGGCTACGGCCATCGCTTCGGTAACTATTTCGCAAAACAAACCACCCAGCGAACTTTAAGGCTGGGCTTAGAGACGTTGTTGCACGAGGACAACCGCTATTTCACATCCGGTGAACATGGCTTCGGGCGCCGCGTCCTGTACGCGCTGGAAAGAAGTATCCTTGCCCGGAAAGACGACGGCACATTCCGCATCTCTCTTTCCCAAATCGGCAGCACCGCGGGCGCTTCTTTTATCTCGCGGCTCTGGCAACCCTCCACCAACAATTCCGCAGGCGATGGCGCCGTTAGCTTTGGGATCGGCATGGCTACCAATGCCGGTTTAAATGTTGTACGGGAGTTCCTGCCAGACGTAACCAAACATCTGTTCCACGGTAGTCAATCGAACTGATCCGGGCGCGCCCGTCCGGCACACCGATTCCGGCTGTGTAACGTTTGCATACCGCACAAGGCGTGCATGTTCCGTTAATCTTAGCCGGCCGATCTCGACGTTTGCCCCGCGCCTGCCCGCATGGCGCAGCCCTGGTGACCGCAATTGCACGAAACATCCGTCGTGCCAACCGCTTGCTCGCAATACGGGCTGCAGTATTTACTGGGATCCGCCGCCTCGCAATTACAGGCCGGATTCCCGCATTTCTTGTTATTTGTCATAATTCATTACCTCGCAATTCCGGTTCCAGCTTCTTGCGGCGGACGCCGGTCGGGCGAAGGAGAATCAATCGTTGCTTCTCCGTCTTCGCAGCCGCCTCGGCCCCGTCCCAGGCCACCGGATATTGACGCAGGCATTGTGCACAGATGTATTGGCCATGGATCGGCCACATGGGCCGCGTGTGCACTCCCCTGCACCAGCGTCTAGCAATCCACTCAAACATATTTCCCCCAGAAGGCTTGTGCGCGAGTTTCCTGGTGAGGGTCGGGTAACACGCCGCGGCGAACTCCCCTCCGATTTGAGATCCTCTACCGATCGTGGACCTCTTTTAGTTTTGTGGCGATGCGTGCCCCCGCCCCATCTCCAGACGCGAGCAGACATGCAATCTTGGGGCCAGACCGGGTCTACCGCGCGACGCGCCTGAAGTGTGCGGCAGCCAGCGCATACGGAGGGCCACGCTGTGCAGGATACGGCGTGGTTTGCATCTCTTGTGCGTGCGCGATTTCACCGCGCAGCGCAAGCTTCCGCCCTTCGGGCCTAGTCATCCGATTATAATGGCCGTGAACTCCTATGCGACGTCATCGATCTATATTCGTGCTCGTTTTCTCCGCGCTGGCGTGGGGACAGACCGCCCAAACGCAAAAAGTGAAGGGGCCATGGCTGGACAAAGCGCTGTCACCGGACAAGCGCGCCGATCTGTTGATAGAGCAGATGACGCTGCAGGAGAAGATCCAACTGGTGCACGGCACGGGTTGGGGCGCACTCAAGCCCGGTGAGCCGATACCTCCCGGATCGAATGAAGGCGCCGGATTCGTTCCCGGAATCGATCGATTGGGGATTCCAGCAATCAACCTCGCGGATTCCGCGGTGGGCGTCCGGATGGCTGCGGTGGAGAGCCGTTATGCCACGCTGCTTCCCTCCACGCTCGCCGCAGCGGCCAGCTTCGACCCCCAGGCGGCCTATCTGTACGGCTCGGTCATCGGCCGCGAGCTGCGCGACCAGGGTTTCAATATGTCCATCGGCGGCGGCGTGGATCTTATCCGCGAGCCGCGCAACGGGCGCAATTTCGAGTATGCGGGCGAGGATCCGATCCTCGCCGGAATCATGGTCGGCCAGCTCATGAAGGGCTTGCAAGCCCAACAAGTGATGGGCGATATCAAGCACTATGCGTTCAACGATCAGGAAACCGGGCGCAACATCTTGAACGTGATCCTCGACAAGCGCTCCATGCGCGAAACCGATCTGCTGGCGTTCCAGATCGCGATAAAAATCGCAGAACCTGCGGGCGTGATGTGCTCGTATAACAAGGTCGATGGCGATTGGGCCTGCGAGAACGACTACCTGCTCAACCGGGTATTGAAGAAGGAGTGGGGCTTCCAGGGCTGGGTGCTTTCGGACTGGGGCGGCACGCACTCCACGACCAAGGCTGCCATCAACGGGCTGGACCAGGAGATGCCCGGCGGCCGTTTCTTCGGCGCGCCGCTGGAAAAAGCGGTGGACAGCCGCGAGGTGCCCGAGGCGCGGCTCAACGATATGGTGCACCGGATTCTGCGCAGCATGTTTGCGTGCGGCGTGATCGACAATCCGCCCGTACGCAGCGTGGTGGATCCTTTCCAGGGACTGGAGGACGCGCGGCACATCGCGGAGGAGTCCATCGTACTGCTGAAGAACGAGGGCGGCTTGCTGCCGCTGAACGCTGCGCGCGCGGGATCCATTGCGCTGATCGGGTCGCACGCCGACGTGGGCGTTCTCTCGGGCGGCGGTTCGGCGCAGGTGGACCCGCCGGGAGGAGACGCGGTCAGCCATCATAAGGGCGGCTCCCCATGGATGCATCCGGTCTGGTTTCCTTCTTCCCCCCTGAAATACATCCGCGCCCGCGCGCCGCAGGCCACCGTGGAATTCAACGACGGCGCCGACCTGGCAGCCGCCGCCAAATTGGCGAAAGACTCGCAGGTGGCCATCGTGTTCGTCAATCAATTCATGAGCGAGGGACGGGATGCGGCCACGCTTTCCCTACCCGATAATCAGGATGCCCTGGTCAGCGCGGTGGCGGCGGCCAATCCTAACACCATCGTGGTCGTCGAGAGCGGCGGGCCGGTCTCCATGCCTTGGGCCGGGAGCGTGAAGGGCGTGCTCGAAGCCTGGTATCCGGGAATCGGGGGCGCGCAGGCCCTGGCCGGGATCCTGTTTGGAGACGTGAATCCTTCCGCGAAGCTGCCGGTCACTTTCGCCAGGAGCGACGCGGATCTGCCGCACCCCACGGTACCGGGTATCGATCTTAAGCCCGCCAATCACCCTCCCCCCTTCGAGGTCGACTATACCGAGGGCTTGAAAGTCGGCTACAAGTGGTTTGAGGCCGAGCACAGAGAGCCGCTGTTTCCTTTCGGATACGGTCTTTCGTATACAACCTACGCCTATTCGGCTTTGAACGCCGACGGCGGCGCGCACACGGTCAGCTTCAGCGTGAAAAACACCGGCAAGCGGGACGGCACCGAGATCGCCCAGGTTTACGTGATGCTTCCTGCCGCGGCAGGCGAGCCTTTCAAACGCCTGGTGGGCTGGGAAAGGGTTTCCCTCAAGGCTGGCGAGTCGAAGACGATCACGTTGCCACTAGATCCCCTGTATCTGTCCATTTTCAATACCGGCAAGGATGGATGGGAACTGGTCGCCGGGGACTACAAAGCGTTCGTCGGGCCGCTGACATCGGCATTCCGTATGGGCGACTGAGGCGGAACAAATCCCGCGAGAATCTCGTTATGCAGGTTATGAAAGCGCTGATCTGCTTTTTGCTGTTGACGGGATTGACGTTAAGCGCCGGCGAATTGACCGGCAAATGGAGCGGCAAATTCGATATCACCAACTCGGCCGGGGAGACCAAGGAAGACTCGGCCGTAATGACCCTGAAGATAGACGGAACCAAGGTTAGCGGTACCGCCGGCCCGAACGAAGACCAGCAATGGACCATCAAGAATGGCAAACTGGAGGCAGGCAAGCTGACTTTCGAGGTAGCTCCGGAAGGCGACGGGAATAGCGGACGGATCGTTTTCAACCTGGTGTTCGACGGCAACACCATTCGCGGGAGCGCAGCGGGGACGGACGACAACGGCGAAAAGATGTCCGCCAAGGTGGATTTGAAGAGCGCAAGCTGAAAGGCTGCCCCACGGAGGGCAACGGGCGCGCTATACTGGTTAGCTTGGAATAAAATGCCGAAACGTACCTTTCAACCAAACAATCGTCGGCGCGCGAAGACGCACGGCTTCCGGACCCGTATGGAAACCAAGAACGGGCGGGCAGTCCTGGCGCGGCGCCGTGCACGGGGCCGCCACAAACTCACGGTCAGCTCCGAGAGGTAAGCATCCCTGGCTTCACGAAACGCTTCCCGAAACGTGTACGTCTGTTGCGATCCACGGATTTCCGCAGAGTTTACGATAGGGGGTCCCGCTTTTCGAGCCCCTTCTTTGCGGCGTTCTGCGTGCGGGAGCCGCAGGCCGACGGCCCGCGGATCGGTTTCACTACTCCGCGCGCGCTGGGCAAGGCGGTGTCGCGCAACCGCATCAGGCGGCGTGTGCGCGAAGCGGTGCGCCTGCATCTAGAACAACTGAGTCCAGAGTGGTCAATCGTTTTCAATCCGCGGCGCAAAGCGATGGAAGCCCCGTTTCCGGACCTGGAACGGGAGATACAGCGTCTTTTTCAACGGTGCAGTGGGTCGTGATCGGAGTTCTGCGTTTTTATAAGCGGTGGCTCTCACCCCTGCTGCCTTCCGCTTGCCGGTTCTATCCGACCTGCTCGGAATACATGATGCAGGCCGTCGCGAAGCACGGCGTACTACCGGGCGTTTGGATGGGGACCAAACGTCTGGCGAAGTGCCATCCATTTCACGCGGGTGGCGTTGACCCCGTCCGGTAAAACACAAACAGCATGGCAGAACCTAATAGCGGCGGAACGTCCGGCGGCCCGGAAAAACCCAAAGAGCTGTCCATGGAGCTGCGGCTCCTGCTCGCCTTCATTCTGATGGGCGTTGTCCTGTTCCTGACGCCGTATTTCTACAAGACGGTAACGCCTCCAGTGAAGAAGACCGCTCCGGTGGCCGCCAAAGTTGAGCCTGCGCCGGCCGTGCCGGCGGTTGTTTCACCGCCGCCCGAAACGGCTGCTACCACCGGATCCCAGAGCGCCGTGCCGCCAGTTGCCGCGCAGAGGGAAGAAACGCACACCATCGATACCGATCTGTTTCAAGTCACCTTCAGCAATCGTGGCGGCGTGGTGAAGAGTTGGCTGCTAAAGAAATACAAGGACCACAGCGGCGCGCCGCAACAGTTGGTGAACACTTCGTCGCATACCGATCTACCTGCCGCGCTCTACTTTCCGTCGCAAAAGCCCTCAGTGGACCTCAACCAAGCGCTCTACCAGGTTGACACCGATCCTGCCGGACTCACCATCAGCTTCGCTTATTCGAATGGAAAAGTCATCGCGCATAAATCCTTTCAGTTTCGAAAATCCAGCTACCTGCTGAATGTTTCGACGGAAGTGACCGATGGCGGCAATCCCTTGTCCCACGAAATAGAATGGCGGGGCGGTTTCGGCGATATGGCGGTCTCGAACCCGGCTGGCGATCAGCAGACACTGTACTTCGATGTGACCGAGGCCAAGCTGAAGAAGAACGGCGCCAAGGCCGCCAAAGACGGTCCCGTGACAGTGACCGGCAACTATTCCTTCGCCGGCGTCGAGGACAAGTATTTTGTGGCGGCGTTCCTGCAGGAACGGTCCGCGCAGACGGTTTCTCTGGTGGATCAGCGCAGCCAGCCCACGGCGGTCGCGATGACCACCTTTAGCGATAGCGAGCCGACCCCGCGCGAAACGAAAGAGGTACCCTTCGCCGGCGCGGCCGTCGGGGATGGTTCCGCGAACCGCTTCTCGCTTTACGTCGGCCCGAAGGACATCGATATTCTGCACGCGGTGAATCCCAAGCTGGAGCAGGTTGTCGATTTCGGCTGGCTGAGCATCCTGTCGAAGCCGCTGTTCGTCGCCGTGAACTGGATGGCCACCCGCGCCGTTCACAACTACGGTTGGTCCATCATCCTGGTGACCGTCGGCCTCAACTTCGTGCTGTTTCCGCTGAAGATCACCAGCATGAAGTCGATGAAGAAGATGCAGGCGCTGCAGCCGCAGATCACCGCCATCAACGATAAGTACAAAGGCATCGGCCTCCGCGATCCGAAGAAGGCGGATCAGAACCAGGAGGTGATGGAGTTATACAAGAAGCACGGCGTGAATCCCATGGGCGGATGCGTTCCCATGCTGCTGCAGATTCCGTTCTTCATCGCGTTCTATAAGGTGTTCTCCGTATCGGTGGAAATGCGCGGCGCAAGCTGGCTATGGGTGACCGACCTCTCGCAGCCCGAAACGCTGGCCATTCACCTTTTGCCCATCATCATGGTCGCCAGCCAGTTCGTGATGCAGAAGATGACTCCCACTACCACCGGGGGCGACCCCAGCCAGCAGAAGATGATGCAGTTCATGCCGCTCATGTTCGGTTTTATGTTCTATAACCTGTCGAGCGGGCTGGTATTATACTATTTGACCAGCAACCTGGTGGGCGTCGCGCAACAGTGGTTCTTCAATAAGACCTCGCTGGCAAGCGTGGCTGCGCAGTCTGTACAGCCGCTTAAAAAGAAAAAAGAGGGCAGGAAGTAGACCTTGAATCCTCGCAAGTATTCGGTATCTTCGGTGGGTCCGCGTATCGGGCAGTTTCTGCGTCCTTGTCTGGAGCAGGCAGGCTTCCACATGGACTATGTAATGGCAGATGGAGAAGCTACGGACGACGACTTCGAGACGCCGGACGTAGTCGTGAAGTTCAACGGTCCAGATGTGGAGTATCTGCTGGCCAACCGCGCCGAGCTCCTACTGGCCCTGGAGCACGTGACCATGGAGGCGCTGCGCATGCCTTCCGAGGACCATTCGCGGATTTCGTTTGATGCGAACGACTATCGCGCGTTGCGCATCGAGGAGTTGCGGATGAGCGCGGCGGTGGCGGCCGAGAAGGTGAAGCACACGGGCCAGCCATTCCGGTTCAATCCCATGAATAGCCGCGAACGCCGCGTCATCCATTTGGCGTTGCGGAACGAAACTACCCTGCGCAGCGAATCCAGCGGATCGGGCGGTTACAGGCACGTAGTGGTTTATCCGGCGGGCATGGCGAGCCTGCCCGATCCTCCGCAGCCGGCTTTCGTACGGCGCGACGGGCCTTTCGCCGGAGGACGGCGCGACTCGGGCGGGGGACGCGATCGCGGCGGTCCCGAGAGGGGCGGCCGTCCGCAACGCCGCGGCGCACGTGGCGGACCCCGGCGGTAGTTGAACCTCAGCGATACCATCGTTGCGATTTCCACCCCCGCGGGACGGGCCGGGCTGGGTGTGGTGCGGCTATCCGGGCCCCGCGCGAAAGAAATCGCCGTGGAGATACTGCGGTTCGCGGGCACACCGGATTGGCGGCCCTGGTCCTGCCAGCTAGCTGAACTGTGCGACTCCGATGGGCAGGCCGTGGACCAGGTGGTGGCTGCCTTTTTCGCCAGCCCGCGCTCCTACACTGCGGAAGACGTGGTCGAGATTTCCTGTCATGGCGCGCCCGTGGTGCTGAGGCACGCGGTAGCGCGGGCCATCGACGCCGGTGCGCGGCTCGCCGAGCCCGGGGAGTTCACCCTGCGCGCATACCTGCACGGCCGCATCGACCTGCCGCAAGCGGAAGCGGTACGCGATCTGATCGA
>Ga0187871_10000825_pt1 | contig 28591 bp, 22 predicted proteins | sample June2016WEW_16_1_FD_132988 | JGI IMG/M metagenome (GOLD analysis project Ga0187871, IMG submission 132988) | Peatland microbial communities from SPRUCE experiment site at the Marcell Experimental Forest, Minnesota, USA - June2016WEW_16_10 | ecosystem: Environmental > Terrestrial > Soil >...
TCAGCAGCCCGGTCCATTGATCGACCAGGTGCGCACCGAATTTCTCGCCGCAGGAGTCCTTCATGCGCACGCTCAAGAGGCCCTTGCCGATGAGCCACGGGCGCATGCGCGCCTCGATGTCGAGCTGGCCCAGCCGCTCCGCGGGGAGCCATTGGATGGGAGCGAGCTTGCGTGCGTTTTGCGGAGTCATTGCGCCATTCTAACCGACACGGCCGTACTGCTCGCCATGTCCGACCCACCGTCTTACCAACGGTGTCACATTCGCGGGCCAATCCGCGAGCATGCGTTCCGCCGCGATCTGCACGCGCGGCAAAAGATCCGCGTCGCGCGCGAGGTCGGCGACCCGCATCTGCGCGAGCCCGGTCTGGCGCGTGCCGAGGAATTCGCCCGGTCCGCGCAGCTCCAGGTCGCGGCGCGCCACGACGAACCCGTCGTTGGTATCGCGCATGACGCCGAGCCGCTCGCGGGCCAGCGCCGACAAGGGTGAGCGATACAGGAGCGTGCAGGAACTGGCATGCTGGCCTCGCCCAACGCGGCCGCGCAGCTGATGCAGCTGCGCGAGCCCCATGCGCTCGGCATTCTCGATCACCATGAGTGTGGCATTCGGCACGTCGACGCCCACCTCGATGACGGTGGTCGCCACCAGCAGATGAATCTGCCCCTCCTTGAACAGGCGCATGGCGCGCTCCTTCGCGGCGGCCGGCATGCGTCCGTGCACCACCGTGACCTTGAGCTCCGGCAACGCGGCTTGGAGCGCCTTCGCCGTTTCCTCCGCGGCCTGAAAAGGCATCTCCTCGGACTCATCGATCAGCGGGCAGACCCAATACGCCTGCCGCCCGGCGAGGCACGCCGTGCGGATGCGAACGACCACTTCCTCGCGGCGGGTGTCGGCGAGCGCCACGGTGGTGACCGGCGTGCGGCCGGGCGGCAACTCGTCGATCACCGAGACGTCGAGGTCCGCGTATGCCGTCATAGCGAGGGTGCGCGGAATTGGCGTCGCGGTCATGATCAATTGGTGCGGGCGGTGGCCGTCGTGGGCGCCCTTCTCGCGCAACGACAGGCGCTGATGCACGCCGAAGCGATGCTGCTCGTCGACGATGGCCAGCGCGAGCGCCGCGAATTCGACGCCCTCCTGGAAGAGTGCGTGGGTGCCGATGACCACGGGCGCCGCGCCCTCGCGGATGTTCGCGAGCACGCTGCCGCGCGCTTTGCCGGTCAGCCGCCCCGTGAGCAGCGCCGGCGGGATGCCGAGGGGCTCGAACCAGCGCCGGAAATTCTGTGCGTGCTGATCCGCCAGGAGCTCCGTCGGAGCCATCAAGGCGACCTGCCGGCCATTTTCGATGGCGTGGGTCGCGGCGAGCGCGGCCACCAAGGTTTTCCCGCAGCCCACATCGCCCTGAATGAGCCGCAGCATCGGCTTCGCGAGCTGCAGATCCGATTCGATCTCGCCGAGCACTCGCTCCTGCGCCCGCGTTTGCCGGAACGGCAGCGCGGCGATGAGTCGGGCCTTGAGCGCCCCGCTGCTGCCGAGCGGCCAGCCGGGATCCTGCTGCACCCGGGCGCGCAGGAGCTTCAGCGAGAGCTGATGCGCCAGCAATTCCTCGAACGCGAGGCGCCGCTGGGCCGGGTGCCGGCGATTCATCAGCAAATCGACCGGCGCGTCCGCCGGCGGCCGGTGCACGTATTGCAACGCCTCGCGAAGCGGCGGCAGGCGCGAGTCGGCAAGCACGGCGGGCGGCAGCCAATCCTCGAGTTCCCCGGGGGAGATCTGATCGAGCGCGAGCCCGACCAATTGCCGCAAGCGGCCCTGGGTCAGGCCTTCGGTGAGCGGATAAATCGGCGTCAGATGCTCGCCGGGCGCAGCCGATGCCGGATCGACGCGCCGATACTCGGGGTGCACGATCTCGAGACCCTTGGGGCCGCGCCTCACTTCGCCGAAGCAGCGGATCCGCACCCCGCGTGCGAGGCCTGCCTGTTGCTGCGCGGTGAAGTAAAAGAACCGCAGGGTCAGATAGCCCGAACCGTCGCCGATTCGGCTGAGCATCTGGCGGCGGCCGCGGAACGCGACCTCGGTGAGCAGTACCTCGCCCTCCACCACGGCGCGCTGTCCGTGCTGCAACTCGCCCAGCGGCACCACATGCGTGCGATCTTCGTAGCGCAGCGGCAGCAGGAAAAGGAGGTCCTGGATGGTTTCGACGCCCAGCGCGCGCAGCCGCTCGGCTTGCCGCTCGCCGACCCCGCGTAACGCCGTCACCGGCTTGCCGTCGCTCACGAGGCGCGTCGTCGTTTCGCGAGCGCCGATCAGCGAAGGGCGATCAGCGGGCGAGGATGCATTCCACCTCGACCTGGGCGCCGCGCGGCAGGGAAGCGACGCCGACCGAGGCGCGCGCCGGATACGGCTCGCGGAAATACTCGGCCATGATCTTGTTGACCAGGGGAAAGTGCGACAGATCGGTCAGGAATATGGTCACCTTCACCACGTCGTCGAAACTCGCCCCGGCGGCCGCGACGATCGCCTTCAAGTTCTTGAACACCTGATGGATCTGGGCGTCGATGCCCCCCGGGACGAGCTCCTTGGTGGCGGGATCCAAGGGGATCTGGCCCGAGACCCAGAGCGTGCTGCCGACCTCGACCGCCTGCGAATAGGTGCCGATGGCTGCCGGCGCGTCGGCGGTGGAAATGATTCTTTTCTTGCTCATGAATGAGGTTCCTGATCGATGATTCGGTGCCGCCGCCTCTTCAGGCGAGCGTGCGATAGACCCGCTGCACGTCCTGCATGCGGCGGATGGTGCGTATGACGCGGGCCAGGTGCTTGCGGTCGCGCACCTGAAGCTGGAATTTGAGCGACGAGCTGTTCACGTCGCGCTCCTCCAACGAGACCTGATCGATGTTGGTCTCCGTCCCCGCGATGCTCGATGCCACGGCCGCGAGCACCCCGACGCGATTGTTGATGTCGAGCTGGATCTCGGAGCTGAACATCCGCCCCTGAGTTCCCTCCCACCCCACGGACAGCCATTTTTCCGGCTGCTTGCGGTACTCGGCGAGATTACCGCAATTCTGGCGATGGATCATCACGCCCCGGCCGGCGGAGAGATAGGCCATGATGGGATCGTTCGGGATGGGGAAGCAGCAGCGCGCATAGGTCACGAGCAACCCCTCGGTTCCCGCGATCATCAGCGGCCCGGAGCTGTGGCTATGCTCGCCCTCCGGCCCCGGCTGCAGATGCCGCGCGACGAGCGGCGCCAAGCGCTCGCCGAGCCCGATTTTCTCGAACAGCTCGTCCGCGTCCTTGAGGTTGAGCTCCTTCACCACGGCATCGAGCTCCGCGGCGGGGATTTTCTTGAAATTGAGCGACAACTCCTCGAGCGCCACCCCGAGCAACCGCTTGCCGAGCTCGATCGCCTCGCCGCGCTTCAAGTTCTTGAGATACTGCCGTATCGCCGCGCGTGCCTTCGCCGTGACCAGAAAGCTCGACCACGAGGGATTCGGGGTCGCGCCCTTGGCGGTGATGATCTCCACGGTCTGGCCGTTGCGCAGCGGCGTTCGAAGCGGCACCAGGCGCCGGTCGACCTTGGCGGCGACGCAGCGGTTGCCGACATCGGTATGAATGGCATAGGCGAAGTCGACCGCCGTGGCGCCGCTCGGTAGGCGCAGAATCTTGCCCTTGGGCGTGAACACATAGACCTTGTCCGGGAAGAGATCGACCTTGACGCTCTCCAGAAACTCCTCCGAACTGCCGCCCTCCTGGATTTGCACCAGGCTCGCGAGCCATTCGCGGGCGCGGTCGTGCTCGATGCCGCCGAACGCATCGCCGCCCGATTTGTACTTCCAGTGCGCGGCGATGCCCGATTCGGCGACGCGATGCATCTGCTCGGAGCGGATCTGCACCTCGATGGGCACGCCATTCGGCCCGAACAGCGTGGTGTGCAACGATTGATAGCCGTTGACGCGAGGAATGGCGATGTAATCCTTGAAGCGCCCCGGCATGGGTTTGTAGACGCCGTGCACCAGCCCGAGCGCCCGATAGCACGTATCGACGTTGTCGACGATGATCCGAAAGCCGTACACATCGACCATCTCGTTGAGCGAGATGTGCTTGTTCTGCATTTTCTTGTAGATGCTGTAGAGATGCTTCTCGCGGCCCTCGACGCCCGCCGTGATCTCGGCTTTCTTCAAGGCGCTCTTGAAGGTCTCTTCGATCTTGCCGATGAACTGCTTCTGGTTGCCGCGCGCGCGCTTGATCTCGCGCTCGAGCACCCGGTATCGGTACGGATACAGGGCGCGAAATCCCAGGTCCTCGAGCTCGAGTTTTACCGTGTACAAGCCGAGCCGCTCGGCGATGGGGGCGTAGATCTCCAGGGTCTCGCGCGCGATGCGGCGCCGTTTGATCGGCGGCATCGCCCCGAGCGTGCGCATGTTGTGCATGCGGTCGGCGAGCTTCACCATGATCACGCGGATGTCGCGCACCATGGCGAGCAGCATCTTGCGGAAGCTCTCGGCCTGCGCTTCCTGCCGATTCTTGAACTGAATCTGGTCGAGTTTGCTCACCCCGTCGACCAGTTCCGCGACCACCTGGCCGAACATGGTCGCGATCTCGGCCTTCGCCGTGGGCGTGTCTTCGATGACGTCGTGCAGGATGGCCGCCACGAGCGTGTCCGCGTCGAGCTTCAGGTCCGCCAGGATGTCGGCGACCGCGACCGGATGGGTGATGTAAGGCTCGCCGGAGACGCGTTTCTGGCCCTGATGGCGCTCGGCGCCGAAGTCATAGGCCTCGCGCACCCGCTCGACCTGGCCCGGGGGGAGGTAGGTCTCGAGCTTGTCTAGAAGCTGGCTGATCCCGGTGGAGCGTCTTCCACCGGGTAAGAAACCGAGTATGGAAGACGCATAATCCATCGGATGCCGTGCGAGCGGATCAGTCCCCTAAGCCGAGTTGCGGCGCGCGGAAATCGGACGGTATGTCGAGCTCGCTCACCGGCTGCTGTTGCACCGGCTCTTCGGGCTCTTCGAGCATCTCGATCGTGATGTTTCCGGCGGCAATCTCGCGCAGGGCCACGACCGTCGGCTTGTCATTCTCCCACTCGACCGTCGCTTCCGCGCCGTTCGCCAGGCGCCGTGCGCGCTTGGCGGCGAGCAGCACCAGATTGAAGAGATTGGGCTCGTTTTGCAGGCAGTCTTCGACCGTGATCCGCGCCATGGCTTAGGGGGTTCCGTTAACGGGGGACGTTCATCATACCAGAAGGCGGGCCCGGCAGGCCAATAGCGGCGGTCCCGCAGTGCGCGCGCTCCGCGGGCCGATTCACGTCGCGAGCAATTCCGCCGTCAGGCGCTCCACGTCCGGGCGCGACGCCACGAGTGGATCGCCGCGTTCCCGCACGATGGCGTGCAGGTCCTCGACGGCCTGCTCGAAGCGGTCGTTGATGACCACGTAATCGAATTCGGTGAAGTGGCCGATGTCGCGCCGGGCATCCTGAAGACGGCGCTGGATCACCGCCTCGGAATCCGTGCTGCGCGCCCTGAGACGCTCCTCGAGCGTCCGGCGGGTCGGCGGCAGGATGAATATCGTGCGCGCCTCCGGCAATCGTTCCCGCACCTGGCGCGCGCCCTGCCAATCGATCTCCAGGAGCACGAGGCCGCCGGCCGCGAGCGCGCCGCGGACCGCCTCCACGCCCGTGCCGTAGAAATTGTCGTACACCTGCGCGTGCTCCAGGAATTCGCCGCGCTCGACCATTTCCTGAAACCGGGCGGGCGTGATGAAGTGGTAGTCGCGCCCGTCGATCTCGTTGGCGCGCGGCTTGCGCGTCGTGTAGGAGACCGAGAACCGCAGGCGCGGCTCGCGCTCCATCAGCGCCTTGACGAGGCTGGTCTTGCCCGCGCCCGAAGGCGCGGCGATCACGTAAAGGCGTCCGGATTCGGCCGAATTCATCGTCGTAATCATCGCAGGAATGCGATGCCGTTGACAGGCGTAGCGTGGGGCGCGCCGAATTCCGCTTCCAGACAGTGATGGCGGTGCCGATGTATCTGTTGTATGAAGGCGGCACCAAAGACGGCACCAAGACCCCAAGGGGACGATATGAGCAGCCCTGCCAGGCCCGCACCGCTCGCCACCACGCCGCGCGCCGAACTGACGCTGCGCGGCCTGATTCTGGGCGTACTCATCACGGTGGCGTTCACCGCGGCCAACGTCTACTTCGGACTCAAGGCGGGCCTCACCTTCGCCACCTCGATCCCGGCCGCAGTGATTTCCATGGCGGTGCTGCGCGGCTTCACGGGCATGACCGTCCAGGAAAACAACATCGTGCAGACCGTCGCGTCGGCGGCCGGCACCCTGTCCGCGATCATCTTCGTGCTGCCGGGCATGGTGATGATCGGCTGGTGGACCGGCTTTCCGTACTGGGTTTCCTTCGCGATCTGCGCCTTGGGCGGGATCCTGGGCGTGATGTATTCGATTCCGCTGCGGCGCGCGCTGGTTTCGCAATCCGATCTGCCCTACCCGGAAGGCGTCGCCTGCGCCGAGGTGCTGAAAGTCGGCGGCGGCGAGCATGCCGATGCCGCCGCGGTCGAGGACAGCCGTGCCGGGCTCGCGGCCGTGGTGTGGGGCGCCATCGTTGCGGCAGGTTTTGCCTGCATCGTGGCCACGCGCATTTTCGCAAGCGACGTGGTGCGCTATTTCCGGCTCGGTGGACGCGGCGGCGTGACCGGCTTCGATTTCCTGCTGTCCTTCGCGCTGTTCGCCGTCGGTCACCTGGTGGGGCTGTGGGTCGGCGTGGCGATGTTCGTCGGTTCCCTGATCGGTTGGGCCTGGGGCGTACCGCACTTCTCTGCACTCGCGCCGAGCACGGAGCCGATCGCGCAGCTGGCCCAGCACACTTGGAGCCACCAGGTGCGTTTCGTCGGCGCCGGCACCATCGGGGTTTCGGCGGTGTGGACGCTGGCTAAACTTGTCGGACCGGTAGCCGCCGGCCTGCGCTCCGCCATGGCGGCCTCGCGGGCGCGCGCCGCCGGGAACGCCGCACTCTTGCCGCGGAACGAGCAGGATATCCCGATCGGTTACGTCGCCCTGATCTCGCTGGCCTGCATGGTGCCAATCGGCGTGCTGATCGCCAACTTCGCGGCCGGCAGCGGCCTTGGCGGACATTTGCTGGCGACGGTGGCCGGCGCCCTGGTCTACATCGCGCTGATGAGCTTCTTCGTGTCGGCGGTCTGCGGCTACATGGCGGGACTCATCGGCTCCTCGAACAGTCCGCTGTCAGGCATCGGCATCCTCGTGGTGATCGGCGCCGCCTTGCTCCTGGTGCCCGGTATCCGCTCGGGCCTGTCCGCCGGCGGCGATACGGCGCTGGTGGCCTACGCGCTGTTCGTCACCTCGGTGGTGTTCGCCGTGGCCACCATCGCCAACAACAACCTGCAGGATCTGAAGACCGGCCAGCTCGTCGATGCCACGCCGTGGAAGCAGCAGGTGGCGCTGGTCATCGGCGTCATCGCCGGCGCCGCGATCATCCCGCCGATCCTCGATCTGCTCAACCATGCCTACGGTTTCGCCGGCGCCCCCGGCCCGCACCACGAGCACCCGTTGCCGGCTCCGCAAGCCGGCCTGATTTCGGCGCTGGCGCAGGGCGTGATCCAGCACAATGTCGACTGGAGCCTGATCCAGATCGGTGCGCTGGTCGGCGTGCTGGCAATCGCCACCGACGAAACGCTGCGGCGCTTCACCAGCTCGGCGCACCTCTCGCCGCTCGCCGTGGGCCTGGGGATCTACCTGCCGACGCAAAGCACGCTGATGGTCGTGGTCGGCGCGCTCGTGGGCTGGTACTACGACCGCCGCGCGCAGCGCGCGTCGAACCCGGCGGCCACGAAGCAGCTCGGCATCCTGCTGGCCTCGGGCATGATCGTCGGTGAGGGCCTGGTGGGCGTGGTCATCGCCGCCTTCGTCGCCTTCTCGGGCAAGGATTTCCCGCTGGCCCTGGTCGGTGATGAGTTCGCCGATAGCGCCGCGGTATGGATCGGGAGCGGCGTGTTCGCGCTGACGGTGTTCCTGCTGTATCGCTGGGCGGCGCGGATGCGGCCCTAGGAGCTGACGGCTCGCCGGGAGCAACCGGCGGACGCTTACTCGACGTTCTGCACCTGCTCGCGCATTTGCTCGATCAGCACTTTCATGTCGACCGCCGCGCGGGTCGTCCCGATGTCCTGGGATTTCGACGAGAGCGTATTGGCCTCGCGATTCAGCTCCTGCATGAGAAAATCCAGCCGCCGTCCCGCCGGCTCCTGGCCGCCGAAAGTCTTGCGCACCTCGGTCACGTGGCCGCGCAGGCGATCGAGCTCTTCGTCCACGTCCAAGCGCTGGGCCAGGATCGCGAGCTCCTGCTCCAGGCGCTCATGATCGACCTCGCTGCAAAGTTGCGCGATGCGCTCCATGAGCTTGGCCCGAATGCGTGCACGCACCTCCGGCAAGCGTGCGGCGACCTGCGATGCGAAATCGGCAAGGCCCGCGCAGCGAAGCTCGAGCGCATCCTTGAGCCGCCCGCCTTCACTGTCCCGAAAGCGCGTGAGCTCGCCCAGCGCCTCGCCGAGCAAGGCATGGGCGGCCGCGATCAGCGGCGCGGCGTCTTTCGCCGGCTCGCGCACGACGCCCGGCCAGCGCAGCAGATCGGTCACCTCGATGCGCGCCGCGGGGCCCGCCTGCAACGCCGCCTGCTGGGCGCGTTGAGTCAGTGCCGCGAGCAGCTCGGCGTCGACCTCGAGCGTGGTGGAGGCGGTGGCGGCCCGGAAATGCAGCGACCCATCGACCTTGCCGCGGCGCACGGCGCCGGCGATGGTCTGGCGAAAGTCAGACTCCGCCGCCCGAAAATCCTCCGGCAGCCGGCAGCCGATCTCGAGAAAGCGGTGATTGACGGTCTTCAGTTCCCACGAGATGAGGCCCCAGGGGTATTGGCGCTCCCGCCGCGCGAAGCCGGTCATGCTACGAATCATAGGGTTTGGCAGCCAAAATCGGCCATAATCGTCATCTTCGGGCCGTCTTACGGCGTTTCAGTCTATCGAAAGGGTCAGGAGCTGTCATTGCAGATCGAGACCGCGGACGTAAGCTTGATCGGACATCGCGACGAGAATCAAGACCGGGTGGCGGTGGCCGCTGCCGATCAGGCGGTTCTTCTCGCGGTGATCGACGGCATGGGCGGGCACGCCGAAGGAGCGCGTGCCGCCGAGACTGCGCTCGCCACTCTTTTGGAGGCTTTCTGGCAAATTCCGCATCCGATTTTCGATCCCCTGGGTTTTTTGCATTTGTCTCTCGGCCGGGCGCACGAGGAGGTCGTCAAGCTGGGCGTCGGCCTGTCCGTGGAGTCGCGTCCGCGCGCCACCTGCGCCGTCTGCCTGGTGCAGGATTCGGCCGCCTACTGGGCGCATGTCGGGGATAGCCGCGTGTATCAACTGAGGCAAGCTCAAGTGTTGGAGCGCACACGCGACCACAGTCATGTGGAAGTGCTGTTGCGCGAGGGCCTGATCACCGAGGCGGAGGTGCAGGGTCATCCGATGCGCAACTACGTCGAATGTTGTCTGGGGGGCGACGCCGCGCTTCCCGAGATGAGCATCTCGACGCGCCGGCGGCTCAAGTCGGGGGACGTGCTGCTGCTCTGCACGGATGGCCTCTGGGCGAACCTCAAGGACCAGGATTTGGGGCGCTTCGCGCAAAGCGCGGGCAAGCCGCTCCGGGAGTCGCTCACCGACCTCGGCACTCAGGCGGTCGCCGCGTCCGCTCCCTACAGCGACAACACCAGCGCGGCGGCGCTGCGCTGGAAAGCGGCATGAGCGTGCGGCCGAGCGGGCGGGCGCCCGACGAGCTGCGGGCGCTGTCCTTCGAGCGCGGCTACACCGCACACGCGGAAGGCTCGGTACTGGTGAGCTTCGGCGCGACGCGCGTGCTTTGCACGGCGAGCATCGAGGACGGCGTGCCGTCGTTCCTGCGTGGATCCGGGCAGGGCTGGGTGACCGCGGAGTACGGCATGCTGCCGAGAGCGACGCATACCCGCTCCGCGCGCGAAGCCGCGCGCGGCAAGCAATCGGGCCGCACGCAGGAGATTCAGCGCTTGATCGGGCGCTCGCTGCGCGCGGTGGTCGATCTCAAGGCGCTGGGTGAGCGCACCGTCACCCTCGATTGCGACGTGCTGCAAGCGGACGGCGGAACGCGCACCGCCGCGATCACGGGCGGTTTCGTCGCCTTGGCGGACGCCGTCGATACCCTGCTGAAACGGCGGGCACTCGCGGCCAACCCGATTCACGGCCAGGTGGCCGCCGTCTCGGTGGGTATTTACCGCGGAGTGGCCGTGCTCGATTTGGACTATGCCGAGGACTCCAGCGCGGAAACCGACATGAACGTGGTGATGAATTCCGGCGGCGGCTTCGTCGAGGTGCAGGGCACCGCGGAAGGTCATGCGTTTCGGCGCCACGAGCTCGACCGGCTCCTGGATCTCGCCTCGCAAGGCATCGCCCGGCTGCATGAGGCCCAGCAGACCGCACGCGCCGCCTAGGCGGCTCATCATCGCGACGGGCAATCCCGGGAAGCTGCGCGAGTTTCAAGCGCTGCTCGAGGGGCTGGCGTTCGTGCCCTGCGCCCAAGCGTCGGTCGGTGTGCCGGCGCCGGAGGAGACCGGTGCCACGTTTCTGGCGAACGCGCTGCTCAAGGCCCGTCACGCGTCCGCGGCGACGGGCGAGCCGGCCATCGCCGACGATTCCGGGCTCGAGGTGGACGCGCTCGGCGGGGCGCCGGGTATCTATTCCGCGCGCTACGCAGGTCCCGGTGCGGATGATGCCGCCAACAACGCCAAGCTGTTGCGCGCACTCGCCGGTATCGCCCCGGCGCGGCGGCAGGCGCGCTACCGTTGCGTTCTGGTGTACGTCGATGGGCCGGACGACAGCTCGCCGCTCATCGCCGACGGTGCCTGGGAGGGTTGCATCGTCGATGCGCCGCGCGGTGGCGGAGGCTTCGGCTACGACCCCTACTTCTGGCTGCCCGAGCTCCGGATGACCGCCGCGGAACTCGATCCCGACGAGAAAAATCGGCTAAGCCATCGCGGCCGCGCGATGCGCGATCTGCGCCTTCAGCTCGAGGCCCGCCATCCGGGCGCTCTGCCATGAGCGCCCCGCCATGAGCGCCGTTCCACTGTCGCTGTACGTGCACATGCCCTGGTGCGTGCGCAAATGTCCGTACTGCGACTTCAATTCCCATCAGCGGGGGTCGGCCGCTCCGCCGCCGGGCTATATCGATTCGCTGATACTCGACTTCGAGCGCGAGCTGCCGTCGATCGGCGGACGCGAGATCGAATCGATTTTCTTCGGCGGCGGCACTCCGAGCCTGTTCGCGCCCGAGGAGTTCGCACGGCTGCTCGAGGCATTGCGCCGGCTGGCCCGCGTTGCCGCGGATGCGGAAGTCACCATGGAGGCGAATCCCGGGACGGTGGAGCGAGGCCGCTTCACCGGATATCGGGACGCCGGCATCAACCGCGTCTCGCTCGGAGCGCAGAGCTTCGCGCCCGCGGCGCTCCAACGATTGGGCCGCATTCATGCGGCGGAGGATACGCACCGCGCGGCCGAGGAGCTGCACGCCGCGGGACTCGTGAACTTCAATCTCGACCTGATGTACGCCCTCCCGGAGCAAACGCTCGATGAGGCGCTCACGGACGTGCGCATCGCATGCGCCCTCGCGCCCGCGCATATTTCGCACTACCAGCTGACCCTGGAGCCCGGCACGGTATTTCACGCCCGGCCGCCGCCGCTACCCGACGAGGACGCCGCGTTCGCGATGCAGCGCGACTGTCAGCAACTTCTGGCCGGTGCGGGCTTCACCCAATACGAAGTGTCGGCCTATGCGCGTGCTGGCGCGCGCTGCCGCCATAACTTGAACTACTGGACGTTCGGCGACTACGCGGGCATCGGCGCGGGCGCGCACGGCAAGCTCACGTTCGCGGCTCCCGACGACATCGTCCGAACCGAGAAACCGCGCCAGCCGCGCGACTATCTGGAGCGCCTGGAGCCATCCCCGAGCGATGCGCCAGGGCGCGTTGGCGCCTCCGATCCGGTGGGCGCGCGCCGCCGGGTGCCGCGCCGGGAGCTGCCGTTCGAATTCATGCTGAATGCGCTGCGGCTGAACGAGGGCTTTGCGCTGCGCGATTTCGAGCGGCGGACCGGCTTGCCGGGGCGCACCATCGAGCCCGCGCTGCGGCGGGCGCTCGCCCGGGGCTTGGTCGACACCAGGCCGGATGGCTGGAGGCCGACGGAGCTGGGCTCGAGGTTCCTGAACGACCTGCAGGGCAGTTTTCTGGAATGAGCTTATACACATCGGCGCGCGCACCCCGCCCACAGTGGCACCTACAGCGCATTGCGTTTGCTTTAGGTCAATTGGATCTCGTAACTAATTGATTATATTTATAAAACATATGTGTCTATTTTTTGACCAAGTTAACATTTATGGGAAAATCCTCTGCGACAGGTGCGCCGTTGGCGTTTCGTCCACAGACTTATCCACAGATATTGTGGACAAAGCTCGCGCCGCCCGAAGGCGGGCGGAGATTTTCCGGGGATCGCTTGTTGAGCCGGAGGCTTTGAGATAAGGTACGCGGCCCCGCGGCTAGCGGGGGCGATTGGCGTGGCGACGCGTCCCTTGAGAACCGTCGATTCTGCCTTATTAAAGAGCACCAGAGGTTCCATCATGAAAGCCGGCATTCATCCCGAGTACAACGTCATCACCGTGACCTGCACGTGCGGGAACACGTTCAAGACCCGCTCCACCATCGGACAGGATCTGCAGGTGGAAGTCTGCTCGAACTGTCATCCGTTCTATACGGGTAAGCAGAAGATCGTCGATACCGGCGGCAGGGTCGATAAGTTCCGCAAGAAATACGCGGCCGCTGCAGCGAAAACCTGATTCGAGCGGGCGCGATCGCCCGCTCATTCGCCTTTCTCTTCCGGATTAGCCGGCTGCGCCATCCCGCGCGCAGCCCGGCGTCGTCCATACCGTCGTGCGTGCCCTTGATTCCGCTGGACGCCCGTGCAAGGCTCCCGGGCTATCGTTCATGAACCCATTCGAAAGCCGGTAACGCATGAGCACGAAGTACGAATTGAAGAATCTCTCCACGGGCAAAGCCACCGAGCTCACTGCGCTCTCGGGGACCATCGGTCCCGAGGCACTCGACATCTCCCATCTGATCCGGGACGTGGGAGTCTTCACTTACGATCCCGGATTCATGGCCACCGCGAGCACCGACAGCAAGATCACCTATATCGACGGCGATGCGGGCGTGCTTCTGTATCGGGGGTACCCGGTCGAACAATTGGCCGAGAAATCCAGCTTTCTCGAGGTCGCCCACCTCCTGATCCAGGGCGAGCTGCCGACCAAGACGCAGCTCTGTGGATTCACCAATTCGATCACGCGTCACACCATGATCAACGAGCAGCTCTTGAGTTTCTTCGAGGGCTTTCACCACGACGCCCATCCGATGGCCATGGTCTCGGCCGTGGTCGCCTCCATGGCTGCCTTTTATCAGGATTCGACCGACATCAACGATCCGCGTCATCGCGAGATCTTCTCGCATCGGATCATCGCGAAGCTGCCGACGATCGCTGCGGCGGCGTACAAGCACACGCTCGGTCAGCCCTTCGTCTATCCGCGCAACGACCTGCGCTACTGCGCGAATATGCTGAACATGTTCTTCGCGGTTCCGTGCGAGCCGTATGCGATCGATCCCGTGGCCGCCGAGGCGCTGGACCTCTTGTTCATTCTGCATGCGGATCATGAGCAGAACGCCAGCACCTCGACGGTGCGGCTGGCGGGCAGCACGGGCACCAACCCCTACGCGGCGATATCCTCGGGAGTCTCGGCGCTCTGGGGCCCCGCGCACGGCGGCGCGAACGAGGCGGTGCTCGACATGCTGGACGGCATCGGCTCGGCCAAGAATATCGATAAGTTCCTGGCGCGGGTGAAGGACAAATCGGATAGCGTGCGCCTGATGGGGTTCGGGCATCGCGTCTACAAGAATTTCGATCCGCGCGCCAAGATCATCCGTGAGATGTGCTACCGCGTGCTCGAGAAGATGGGCGTCGGCGTGAACAACAATCCCTTGTTCGAGCTGGCGCTCAAGCTCGAGGAGGTGGCGCTCAAGGACGAGTACTTCGTGTCGAGAAAACTGTACCCGAACGTCGATTTCTACTCGGGCATCATCTACTCGGCCCTCGGCATTCCGCGCTCGATGTTCACCGTGCTGTTCGCGATCGCGCGCACCGCCGGCTGGGTCGCGCACTGGCAGGAAATGGTCTCCGACCCGCACATGCGCATCGGCCGCCCGCGTCAGCTGTACACCGGCCCCACGCAGCGAGACTATCGGCCGCTCGATAAGCGCTGAAGATGCCCTCGTCCGTCCATGTCGGATCGCTCGCGGCAGCCGCGTTCATCGCCGCCGCGGCGCTCTGCATGGCGACGGATCGGTCCGAGGCGGGCGCCCAGACGGCGCCGCCGCCCGCCGCCTCGCCAACCGATGCACCCCATGAGGCCGCCGAGGCTCCGTCGGCCGGACAAATACTCTGCCCCGATCAATCCGGCCCGGTGGCACTCGGGAGTGCGCAATGGAACGGCTGGGGGCGCGGCGTCGAAAACACCCGCTATCAACCTGAGCCGGCCATCCGGGCGACCGATGTCGCGCGGCTGGCGCTGAAATGGGCGTTCGGCTATCCGGGGGCGAATACGGTGTCCGGGCAGCCCACCGTGGTCGACGGACGGGTGTTCGTCGCCGGCGCTGGTCAAGTGTATTCGCTGGATGCGAAGAGCGGCTGCACCTACTGGCGCTACGACATCGACGCGCACGCCCTCAGCGCCATCGTGATCGCCGAGTTCGGTGCGCCTCGCGCGATCGCGAAACCCAAGAAATCCAAACGTGGACAGGTCAATGCTCATCTCGAGGTTCTGAAGCCGCCGAGCGCGGCTTTCGTGGGCGACGACAAAGGCTCGGTATATGCGCTGGACGCCGAGCGCGGCACGTTGCTGTGGAAAACGCAGCTCGACTCTCAGCCCACCGCGCGCATCCTGGGTGCGCCGGCCGTGTATCAGAATCGTCTCTACGTTGCCGTCGGATCGAGCGAGCCGGACGCCGCCCGGGATCCGGGGTACCCATGCTGCACCTTCCGCGGCAGCGTGGCCGCCTTGGATATCGCCACGGGCCACATCCTCTGGAAGACCTATCTGGTGAGCGAAGAGCCGCGGCCGATTGCAAGCGTCAAGGGTCAGCAGCAACTCGGCCCCGCGGGCATCGCGGTCGCGGGCGCCCCGACCCTCGACACGGCCCGGGGCCTCGTGTACGTCGCGACGGCGGACTCGTTCAATCCCGCGCTTCAGCCGCTGGCCGACGCGGTCGTCGCACTGAATCTGACCGATGGCACCATGCGCTGGTCAAAGCAGCTGCCGCCGCCCGCTTCCGAGCCGGGTCCCGCCGCCTTTCTCTCATCGCCGATCCTGCGCACGCTGACGACCGGCAGGCAGGTGCTGCTCGCCGGACAGCGCTCCGGCATGGTTTACGGCCTGGATCCGGAGCGCTCGGGCGAGGTTCTGTGGCAGATCAAAGGACCCGAGAATAAGACCTCCGGGGGCATCGAGTCCGGCATGGCGGCGGACCACCACAGCGTCTATGCGGCGATTTCGGGACTTGACGCCGATGCCTCCAATCCGACGGGCAGCCTGGTCGCGATCGACATCAAGTCGGGCTCGAAACGTTGGCAGACTCCCGCCCCACCGGCGGCTTGCAGCTGGTCGAGCCCCTCGGTGTGCGCGCACGGCGAGGCGCAGGCGGTCACCGTGATTCCGGGCGTTGCGTTTTCCGGATCCCTGGACGGACACCTGCGCGCCTATTCGACCATCGACGGCAAGGTCCTGTGGGATTACGACACCGCCAAGGACTTTGCGAGCGTCAATCGGGTCAAGGCGAGCGGCGGCTCGCTGGACCGGGGCGGCGCGACCATCGTCAACGGCGTCGTGTACGTCAATTCAGGCAGCGAGCGGGGCAGGCCCGGCAATGTGCTGCTGGCATTTTCCGTCGACGGCAAGTAGGACCCTTCATGTCAGTGTTCAAACGGATCTTTTCGGTCTGCATTTTCCCGTGTCTCGCCCTGGGCACTTCGGCGGTATTCGGCGCCAACGCTCACCCCGCCGCGCCCGCGCCGGCCATCGAGGATTCGGTGGTCAAGGTGTTCGCCACCATGCGCTACCCGGATCCGTTCAAGCCGTGGACCAAGCAGGCCCCGATCGATGCGACCGCCTCCGGCGTGGTCATCGACGGCAAGCGCATCCTCACCAATGCCCATGTGGTGCTTTACGCGACGCAGGTGCAGATTCAAGCCAACGCGGCCGGCGACAAGGTTCCGGCGACCGTGGTCGCCGTCGCTCCCGGCATCGACCTCGCCGTGTTGCAGCTCGATGACCCAACCTTTTTCGATACTCATCCGGCGATCAAGCGGGCGAGCGAGCTGCCGCAGATCAAGGATGCGGTGCTGGCCTACGGCTTCCCCACGGGCGGTTCCTCGCTGTCGATCACCAAGGGCATCGTGTCGCGCATCGAATTCGTGCCGTACAACCTGCCCACCTCCGGTCTTCGCATCCAGGTGGATGCTGCGATCAATCCGGGCAACAGCGGCGGGCCTGCGATCGCGGGCGACAAGATGATCGGTCTCGCCTTCTCGAAGCTCGGCGGGGATACGCAGAACATCGGCTACATCATTCCCAACGAGGAAGTGGATCTATTCCTCAAGGACATCGCCGACGGGCACTACGACGGCAAGCCCGCGATGTACGACGAGCTTCAGACGCTGGAGAACCCGGCGCTGCGCGACTATCTCAAGCTCGACAAATCGGTCGAGGGCATGGTGGTCCATCGCCCCTACAAGGGCGACGCCTCGTATCCCTTGAAGGAATGGGATGTGATCACGCGCATCGGCGATACCCCCATCGACAATGAGGGCATGGTGAAGATCGACAAGGACTTGCGCGTGAGCTTCCGCTACCTGATCCAGAAGCAGGCCGAGAACGGCAAGCTGGCGCTGACACTGGTGCGAGCGGGCAAATCCATGAAGGTGCAGCTGCCGGTGACCGCCGAGTATCCGACCTTGGTGTCCGACCTGCACGGCGCGTACCCGCCTTATTTCATCTATGGGCCGCTGGTGTTCTCCAGGGCGACCTGGCAGATGGTGTCCGGCATCGAGAGCAACGCCAACATGCTGCGTGCGCTCGGATTCATGAAGAGCCCGCTGGTGACGCGCGCCCTGGACCCGCCGGATGCGAACCTCGAGGAGCTGGTGGTGATCTCCTCGCCGTTCTTCCCGCACAAGCTCTCGACCGGCTATTCCAATCCCGCCGGTTCGGTGGTGTATGCGGTCAACGGCACGCGCATCAAGAGCCTGGCGCATCTCGTCGCCGTGCTGCGCGATCTCAAGGACCCCTTCGTCACCGTCGAATTCGATCAGAAGGGCAGCGAGGGCCTGGTGTTCCCGCGGGCCGCAATGGCGGCCGCGACCGAGGAGATCCTCACCGACAACGGAGTTCGAGCCCAGGGGTCGCCGGACACCATGGCGGTGTGGCAGGGGAAGCCGGCGAACTAGCGCCGGAGAAACTCGCGGCTGCGGCTGCGCGGCGCCGCACCGCGCAGCGCCCGAACAAAAAAACGCCGGCGCGCCGCAACGACACGCCGGCGTTTCTGTTTTCACTCAGTACCGATAGGTGGCGGTCATGCCGATCGTCCGCGGCCGCACGCCGCGGGCGAAGTACAGATCGTCGGTGGTCGCGCCGAGCTGAGATGCGCCCGTTCCCGGCGGGCCCGGGAGCGGCGCGATGTCGCGCGACTCGAACATGAGCGGATCGGCATTGGTGATGTTGTCCGCATAGACGGACACATCGAACCCATTGAAGCGCAGGCCGGCCCGCGCCGACAGATTGTTGACGACCGGCAGTCCGGGGAGCGTGGTGTCGAACAAGCCGTTGTTCGGGTCCTGTCCCTGCAGGAGCGAGTGCTGCGCCGTGGAATGCTGGAAATCCAGCCGGAAATACGGAGCGCGGCCGGCCCATTCCGGGAAGTGATATTCGCCGGAGGCCGTGAACGCCCAAGGAGCGCCCAGCAGGGCATCGCCGTTGGTCGCGATCGGGCGAGCGGCGAGGCCTCCGCCCGTACAGCTGTCGATCGCCGCGTCGTAGGTGAGCGTTCCCGCACACGAGGTCTTGGTCAACCGCGCGTCGGTGTAGGCCGCGGTCAAGTCGAAGGTCAGCTGAGTGATCGGGCGATACAGGATTTCGATGTCCCCGCCTTCGCTCTTCGCCTTGCCCAAGTTTGCGGTAAATTGCTCGCCGCAGGTCGGCAGGTACACGTTCTGCTGGATGTTGGTCCAGTCTATGTAGAAGAGGCTGGCGTTGATCTGCAGCGTGTGCTCGAAGAACGCGTTCTTGCTGCCGATTTCATAACTCCACAGGCTATCCGACGAAAACTGCCCAGGCACCTGTGAGACGCCGATCGCCGACAGGCTGCCGCCGCAAATGTCGCCGACCGCCACGTTCGGACCGCCCGGGCGAAAGCCCTTCGAGGCGCTCAGGTAAATATTATTGTCCCGGTTGGGCTCCCACGACAGCACCGCCTTCGGCGTCACGGGTTTCTCGACGTCGCTCGACGAGGTGATGATGGTGGTGCCGAGGAACGGCCCGGTCTCGGCGACGGAGCCCGTGTACTCGAGTCGGGAAACCCGAAGTCCCACAGTCGCCTTGAAGGTGTCGAGGAACTTGAACGTCACATCGCCGAAGGCAGCCACCTGCTTGTCGATGACGCTGTCCACCGGTCCCTGGAAAATCAATCCTCCCGGGCACTCCTGACCGGCAAAGCACACCGAATACGCGCCGCCCGTGTAATTGATGACTTCCTGATTCAGCGTTGGATCGATGATGTTCTCGGGCACGTTCTCGCTCAAGCGCGAGTAGAACAGGCCGCCCGTCCAGACGATCCAGGAATCCGCGTCCTTGGACGATAGACGCAGCTCTTGGTAGAAATTGCGCTGATCATCCCGGAAGTTGGCGTAGCCGTTGTCCCCGGGAGCGGGGAAGGTATTAGGGAGCTCGCCGAATGAATTCCAGGTGGCGCGCAAATATTGCGTGTAATCGGAAGTGGCGCTTTGATTGCGGTCGTAGTACGCCGTGTTCGAAAACAGCGATGCGAACCCCAGGTCCCACTTGATGCGGATCGCCGTCAGGCTGAAAGGGTCGTTGCTCGGGTTGGTGCCGAAATTGCCGTTGCGGTAGATGTTCTGATCGGGATTCGACAGCGAGACCCAGTAGGCGGACGTGTCGTTGATCTGCAGATGCTGGTAATAAAAGGACGGCATGATCTCGAGCGCGTCGTTCACCTGCCACTTGAGCGCGAATCGCGCGGTGGTGGTGTTCCAGTAATTCGCGTTCGGATCGGTGGTGGCGCCGGAGACCGGTGTCGGCAGGGGAGCCGTGGCATCAGGCTCGAGCGTGTAAGCGGAGCGATCGACCCAACCGCCATCCCGGCGGTAGGAAACGCTCGCGCGGAAGGCAAGCACGTTGTCGATGATCGGCACGCCGAAGGCGGCGCCGCCCTCATAGCTCGGCGAGCCGCCGTCCGTGACCGCCACATCGGTGCGTGCGTAGATGCTGGTCTTGGTGAGATCGGGCTCGGGGGTGATGAACCGTACCACGCCGCCCTCGGCGCCGGCGCCGAACAGCGTGCCCTGGGGACCGCGGAGAACCTCGACGTGATCGAGGTCGAACAGCGCCGGGAAGGCGTTGATGGAGCCGAACCCGATGTGGCGGGTCTGGATCGGCGTGTCGTCGATGTAGATGCCGGTGGTCGAGGTGCCGGCGGTCGAGTCCACCCCGCGTATGTTGATGTCGGAGCCTTCATCGTTGTAGTTGCCCGACGAGCTCATGCCGTTGCGTTGAAAATTGAGCCCCGGCGACAGTCGCGACAGGTCGTCGATGTTCTTCAGGCCCTGCGCGTCCATCTTTTCCTGGCTGAAGGCGAGCACGCTCACCGGTACGTCCTGCAGGCGCTCCTCGCGCCGCGTGGCCGTGACGACGATCTCCTCGAGGCCGCCGCTGGCGGCAGGGGCGCTCTCCGGGTCCGCGGGAGCCGCCATGAGCGGCGCGGCCGCCAATTGACACAAGACCGACAGGGGCAGCACGCCCAGCTTTTTCCAATTCAAAGTCATCCCGCACCCCTATTAAGTGTTGCCTATTCCCCACCACATGGACCCGCTGTTTATGGCTCTGCCGGCCATTTCGTTGCGTACGTGTGTGCTGGTCTCCGCGGCGGAGCTTAATACGCCGCTTGATGAGTGTTCAACCGATTTACCGATTTACTGAGAATTAAGTGAATTTGCGTCAGGGGCAAGGGCGGCCGGGCGTGCTTCGCTCCCCCTTGGCCCACGCCTACCCAGAAGTGCTCGGCGCCAGCCCCTCCTCGATCAGTTCCGACACCTCGCGCGCGTCGGCGCGCTTCATGGGGCGCCCGTCGACGGGCGAGTACGGCGATTGGCGGATGCCGTCGATGGGGAACACGGTGGCATCCACGGTGCGGCCGCTGGCCTCGAACCGCAGGGCGGGGTAGCTCACCGTGCGCTCGGCATCCATCTTGACCCGCCGCTCATAGAATTGATGCGGAACGCCGAGGTCTATCAGGCGGATGGCCACCGATTCCGACCGGTCGGCGAACAAATGCAGATTGATGTCGCTGTAGTTGGTGGCGGTGCCGGTGAGGACGGATCCCACCAGCCGCGGCTTGAACTCCTCGAGGAGCCGCATGGTGTCGAGCGCGATGCGTCTTTGTTCCTTCAGCGTGTGGTCGTGCGAGTCCCGCCCGAACAGCCGCTGGTGGGCGCGCAGCGCCGCCTCGATCTCGACGTTCTTCGGCAGAACCGCGACATCGTGGACACCCAGCCGATCTGCCGCCTTGCGTTTGGCCTGCAGAAAATCCTCGATGCCGTGCTCGGCCATGATGCGCGCGGCTTCCTGGGCCAGCGCTCGGCGTAAATCCTCGGTGCGCTGCGAATACTTCTTCGGCATACGGGGGATACTCGCATAGGAGTCTGGCTAGAAAAGCGGCTTTTCGCCATCGTTCAATGGATTCTGATTGTTGGGGGTCTCGGAGGCCTCCGACTTCGGCAGGGAGCCCTCGATGAATTTTTCCATAATGCCGTTCGGATCGTCCGCGCTCGCCAACAGGCCGGTCGTGGGCGATATTCGTGCGGTGACGATACCGTCGGGCGGCGGTAGTTTGTAGCTAGGCGTCCCGGCGAGCGCCTCGCGCATGAACAAGATCCAGGTCGGCAGCGCCGCCCGGGCGCCCTGCTCGCCATCGCCCAGGGAGCGGTCCTGGTCGAACCCGGTCCACACCGAGGCGACCAGGTTGCCGTTGAAGCCGTTGAACCACGCATCATGCGCGTCATTGGTGGTGCCGGTCTTGCCGGCGAGATCGTCTCGATTCAGCACGAGTGCCCGCTGCGCGGTGCCGTGGCGGATCACGTCCGCCATCATGTCCGACAGCAGATACGCGATCTGCGGGCGGATGATTTGCGGCGCCAAATCCTTGGCGGGAATCAAGGTCTTGCCGTCGCGCTCGCCGCGGTCGAGCTGGTCGTCTCTTCGTGCCGCGCCGGGCGCGCCGCCGTGGGGTTCGCTCTTGGCCACGGGCGCCGGCTGGGCCGGGTCGCCCGTGGCGGCCGGCGGCGGATCCGAGGCATGGCCGCACTCCGGACAGGCCACGAGCGGGTCCGCTCGGAACAGGGTATTGCCGGCCGCATCCTGGATGTGATCGATGTAATAAGAGTTCACCTTGAAGCCGCCGTTGGCGAACGTGGAGTACGCGGTCGCCATTTGCAGCGGGCTCAACTCCGCGGTTCCGAGCGCCATGGTGAGGTCTTGCGGCAGTTGGCTCTTGTCGAACCCGAAACGTTGGACGTAATTCCAGGTGTAATCCATGCCGATGTCGCGCACCAGGCGCACCGACACGAGATTGATGGAGCGCGCCATCGCTTCGCGCAGTCTCACCGGCCCCATGAACTTGTCCTCGTCTTCCTTGGGGCGCCAGGGCTGCTCCATGCCGGCCTCGTCGACGACGATGGGCGCATCGAGCACCACGCTCGCCGGCGTGTAGCCCTTGTCGAACGCCGCCGCATACACGAAGGGCTTGAAACTCGAGCCCGGCTGCCGCCGGGCTTGGGTGACGCGGTTGTACTTGCTCTGGAAGTAGTCGAATCCGCCCACCAGGGCGACCACCGCGCCGTCCTTCGGATCCATCGCGACGAGCGCGCTCTGCGCCTCCGGCACCTGCACGAATTGCAGTGAATTCGCGCTGTTGCCGACGGTATAGATCACATCGCCGCGGCTCATGATTTCCGACGCCTGCAGCGGGGCGCGGTCGGTCTTTTCATCGGGTAGCTCGCGCCGCGCCCAGGACATCTTTTCCCAGGGCAGCTCCACGCTTCCCAGGTCTTTCACGTAGATGCGGGCGCTCTTGGCCGCCACACTCTCGACGATCGCGGGGCGCAACCCGCCGACCACCGGAAACTCCTCGAGCTCGGCATTGAGGCCGGCGTCTCCCTCGACTTTCGACAGATCGACCTTGGCGGTCGCACCGCGCCAACCATGGCGCCGATCGTACTCGAGCAGTCCCGTGCGCAGCGCGACGGTGGCCGCCGGCTGCAGCCGCGAATCGATGGTGGTGAACACCTGATAGCCCGCGGTGTAGATGCTGTCGCCGTACTTCGCCTGCATCTCGTTGCGCACCATCTCCGCCACGTACGGCGCGTCGACTTCGATGGACGGGCCGTGCAGGCGGCTTTCCATGGGCGCCGCCTTGGCCGCCTCGTATTCGGCCGGCGTGATGTAGTGCAGCTCGAGCATGCGGCCGAGGACGTGCGCGCGGCGCACCGTCGCGGCCTGCGCGTTGGCGACCGGATTGATGGTGGAGGGGGCGGTCGGAATGCCGGCGAGCGTCGCCATCTCGGCGATGTTCAACTGGTCGAGCGTCTTGCCGAAGTACACTTCCGCCGCCGCGGCGACCCCGTAGGCCCGCTGGCCGAGGAAGATCTTGTTCACGTACAGCGAGAAGATCTCTTCCTTGGTGAATTCCGTCTCCATCAACAGCGATATGTAGACCTCGCTCATCTTGCGTTTCATGTCCCGATGCGGCGTCAGGAACATGTCGCGAGCCACCTGCATGGTGATGGTGCTGGCGCCCTGGCTGATGCGGCCGGCGCGTGCATTCGCGAGCGCAGCGCGCAATATGCCCTGCCAATCGACCCCATGATGGCGGAAAAAGCGGTCGTCCTCGGTGGCGAGGAACGCCTGGATGAGCTTCGGCGGCAATTGGTCGTAGCGCACCGGGATGCGCCGTTGTTCTCCGATCGAGGCAATCAGCCGCCCGTCCCGGGTGTAGACCCGCAGCGGCACCTGGAGCTGGACGTCGCGCAGACTGTCCACATCGGGCAGGGCGGGCCTCAAGTAGACATAAGCGCAGACATTGGCGAAGGCGATCAGCACGATCGCCGCCACCAGGACCACACAAATGCGCGATATGAGAACCAGGTAACGTTTGGCCACAGAAAACCGTTCTAACTTATTGCGCCGGCGGACACAGGGCTGGCATATTACCGAAGCTTACACGGGCATACTCATCGAAAGATGAGGACGCAAAGCCACCGGTCTACGGGTTCGATGCCTAGGACAGCGGGGTTGCCAGACCAAGATTAACCAATCGCCTAGGGAGAGCATAGGCGAGTAGAGGTCTGAATGGATGATTCGTCGACACCTTCCTGGAATCCCCTAAGCGGGGATCCGCGTTGCACCCTGGGTGGCGTGGTTCGCAATTTTGCGACGCCCGTCCGTCCTCACGGCGATTACCGTGAGTAGCTTCACGTTGCATTTGACAGTTTCTTGGTAATTTGATCCCGCATGGCCTACTCTCGTGCCCCCGACATCGTGTCCAACATCTTGAGCGAAAAGGAAATTTCTAGTGCTATCGCTAGGTAAAAGATATCGCCCGCTGTTGGGGCTGGACATCACGACTTCCTCGGTGAAGCTGATCGAGCTCACCATGTCGGGCGGCCAGTACCGCGTCGAGTCGTATGCCGCGGAACCGACCCCGCACAACGCCATCAACGAGAAGGCCATCGTCGACGCCGAGGCGGTCGGCGAGGCGATCCGCCGCGCGGTCAAGCGCTCCGGCGCCAAGAGCCGCCTGGCCGCCATCGCCATTTCGGGCGACGCAGCCATCACCAAAATCATTCAAATGCCCAAGAGCCTCGGCGAGAACGAGCTCGAGGGTCAGGTCGAGATGCAGGCCGACCAGTACATCCCCTTCCCCATGGAAGAGGTGAGCTACGACTACCAGGTCGTGGGTCCGTCCGACAAGGATCCGGACATGCTGGATGTGCTGCTGGTCGCCACCCGGACCGAGAACGTCGAGCAGCGCCAGGCCGCGGTGCAGGCCTCGGGCCTCACCGCCCACATCGTCGATGTCGAGGCTTTCGCGCTCGAGAACGCCTGCGCGTTGATGCGCCACCAGATGCCTGACGGCGGCATGGATCGCACCGTCGCGGTCGTCGACTTCGGCGCGAGCAGCACCACGTTCAGCGTGCTGCGCGACATGAAGGTCATCTACACCCGGGATTTCGCCTTCGGCGGGCAACAGCTCACCGAGGAAATCATGCGGACCTACGGCCTCTCCATGGAGGAGGCGGGGCGCGCCAAGAAAGAGGGCGGCCTTCCGAGCAACTATCAACCCGAAGTGCTCGACCCCTTCATCGACGACATGACCCAGCAGGTGAGCCGCTCGCTGCAGTTCTATCTCGCGTCCGGCAGCGGCCGCTCGCAACCCGATCAGATCCTCATCTGCGGCGGCTGCGCCAACATTCCGGGTGTCGCCGAGGTGATCTCGAGCCGTGTCGGCGTGCCCGCCGACAAGGGCGACCCGCTCGGCAACATGAAGGTGTCCTCGAAGGCGAAGGCGCAAGCCGTGAACCGGGACGCCACCGCGTTGCTGACCGCCTGCGGCCTCGCGCTGCGAAGCTTCGATTAAGGGGAGCACGCCATGCCGCGCATCAATCTACTTCCGCACCGCGAGCAAGCCCGCAAGATCCGCCGCCGCGAATTCATGGTCGGCGCGGTCGGCGCCGTGATTGCGGCCGTCATCGTCTCCGGTGTGGGCAAAGTCGTCTATTCGAGCTGGATCGACGCGCAGACCGAGAAGAACAATCTCCTCAAGAAAGAGATCGTTCAGCTCGACTCCGAGATCGCCGATATCCAGGATCTGGAGGCCCGCAAGCAACGCCTGGTCGCCCGCATGGACATCATCGAGAAATTGCAGCGTAAGCGGCCGGAGATCGTGCATCTGTTCGACGAGCTGGTCCGAACCGTCCCCGACGGCGTTTATCTCACGGCCATCAAGCAAACGCCGCCCCGGAAACTCGAGATTCACGGCGTCGCCCAATCGAGCACCCGCGTGTCGACGTTCATGCGCAACATCGATTCCTCCACCTGGATGGATAACCCCGAGCTGCAAGTCGTCGAGGCTTCGAAGGATTCGGGCGGCTCGAATTTCACCCTGACGGCGCAGACGGTCGGCGTGAATCTGGACGAGGGAGCGGAGAGCACCGTGAAGAAAAAGGCGGCTGGGAAATGAACCTCCTCGATGAATTGCGGACATTGGATCCCAAGGATCCGGGGCGCTGGCCGCTGCCGATCCGGGCATTCTTCATAGTGCTCATATTCTTCTTTTGCACCGCCGCAGCTTGGTACATGTTGGTGTGGAACGAGGACAGGCCGGTGCTCCAGAAGGCGGAAGCCGACGAGCTCGACCTGCGCAGTCAGTTCGAGAACAAGCAGCAGCGGGCGGCCAACCTCGACGCCTACAAGGCACAGCTCGCGGAGATGGAGCGCAGCTTCGGCGCCATGCTGCGGCAGCTGCCGGGCAAGACCGAGGTTCCGAACCTGCTCGTGGACATATCCCAGACCGGCCTCGCGGCCGGCCTCCAGGAGAAGCTGTTCCAGCCGGGCGCCGAGAAGAGCAACGGCTTCTACGCGGAGCTTCCGATCAAGATCAGGCTGGTGGGCAGCTATCACCAGTTCGGCGCCTTCGTCTCGGGGATCGCGGCGTTGCCGCGTATCGTGACTCTGGACGACATCCAGATCGCCCCGGTGGACGCCAAGGGCGGCTACGACAACTTGACCATGGACGTGACCGCCAAGACCTACCGCTACATCGAGGATGAAGGCGGCGGCAAGCCGGCGGCGAAGAAAAAGACAGGAGGCGCCACGTGAAGAGTATGGCGGTAACCCGCATCGTCTGCGCGGTCGCGCTGGTGGGATGCGTGACGGCGGGGTGCTCCGGCGGCCAATCCGACTTGAAGAAATGGATCGCGGAAACGAAGAAGCGGCCAGGCGGGCGGATTCAGCCGCTGCCCGAGGTGAAACCGTACGAGACTTTCGTGTACGCCGCGAACAACATGCGCTCGCCGTTCCAGCCGCTCAGCCCGAATCTCGCCAATGGGCCGGGCGTGCGGCCGAGCGTGCGCCGTAACCGCGAGTTCCTCGAAGGCTTCTCGCTGGACACGCTCAAGATGGTGGGCACCTTCAAAGTCGGCAAGAATTTTTACGGACTCGTGCAATCGAAGGACGGCCTGGTGCACAAGGTCCAACCCGGTAATTACATCGGGCAGAACGATGGGAAAGTGACTGAGATTACGGGCAGCAAAATAAGCGTCGTTGAAATCATACCGGATGGTCTCGGCGGTTATATCGAGCGACCGGCCTCGTTGGCATTGGCTAATTGAGGCCACAGGGAGAGCAACGCATGATCAGATTCAAGATACGAACGGCGACCCTCGGAGCCTTGGGGCTCGTGGCATTGTCGGCGTTCAATTTCAGGGTCCAGGCGCAAGGCGCAGACTCGCTCAAGCTCGAGAGCATCGACGTCCAGACGTCCGGCCAACAGGTCCAGCTGAAGCTCCATTTGAGCGGCCCGGCCCCCGAGCCGCTGCCCTTTACCATCGACAAGCCGGCGCGCATCGCGTTCGACTTGCCCCACACCACGCTCGCGCTCCCGTCGCGTCGCATCGACGTGCGTTCCGGCGGCGTCGATACCGTGCTCGCGGCCGAGGCCAATGGCCGCTCGCGCCTGGTGGTGAATGTGGACTCGTTGCTGCCGTACACGACCAAGGTCGACGGCGACAATATCATCGTCACCCTGGGGCGCCAGGCCGGCAATGTGGCCGGCAACAACGCCGCGCCGCGACCGGGCGCCGGGCAGAGCGCCGGCGCTCCCGTCGAGCGGTCCATCAAGACGATCGATTTCCGCCGCGGCGCCGACGGCACCGGTCGGGTGATCGTGCAGCTCTCCGATCCGCGCACGCCGGTGAACGTACGCCAGGAAGGCAATCAGGTGGTGGTGGATTTCGCCGGTACGCTGATGCCCAAGAACCTGATGCGCCGCTACGACGTGATGGATTTCGCGACGCCGGTTCAGACCGTGGATGCGATTCGGGTCGAGGGCAGTTCGCGCCTCGTGATCAGCGCACAGGGTGATTTCGAGCAGCTCGCCTACCAATCCGACGATCAATACACGGTCGAGATCAAGCCCTCGCTGAAGCGTGCCGCGCAGGAGGAGAAGAAGGAGTACACCGGCGAGCGCCTCACCTTGAACTTCCAGGACATCGACGTCCGGTCGGTACTGCAGCTGCTTGCCGATACCAGCGGCCAGAACATCGTGGTCAGCGATTCGGTCACCGGCAATCTGACCCTGCGCCTGCAGAACGTACCCTGGGACCAGGCGCTCGACATCGTGCTGCGCACCAAGGGTTTGGACAAGCGGCGGCAGGACAACGTCATCATCATCGGGCCGACGGAGGAGCTCGCGAACCGCGAGAAGGCTGAGCTCGCGGCGCACAAGGAAGTTCAAGAGCTCTCCCCGATCCGGTCCGAGTTCATGACCGTGAACTATGCCAAGGTGGCGGATCTCGCCAAGATGCTCCGTCCGACCGCCGGGACCACAGGCGGCAAGAATTCGCTGCTCTCCGCCCGCGGCAGCATCTCGATCGACGAGCGCACCAACACCCTCTTGGTCCAGGATACCGCGGAGAACCTTGCGGAAATCCGCCGCCTGGTGCAGACCCTCGATGTGCCGGTGAAGCAGGTGCTCATCGAGTGCCGCATCGTGGTGGTCAGCGACACCTTCGAGCGGGATCTCGGCGCGCAGTTCGGCGTCACCACGGCTCAGCCCAACGGCAACAACGGCCTGCTCGCCATCACGGGCTCGGGCACGGGCGCGGACACGATGGTGCAGTCGGCATTGACCAATATAGGGTCCGGCCTGGCCGCGACGCCGGTGGTCACGCCGGCGCTCGCCAATCGCTACATGGTCAATACCCCGGCGGCGAACACCAACGGCAGCATCGGCATCTCTTTGCTGGGCGGCAGCTACTTGGTGGACCTAGCGCTGTCGGCGGCCGAGAACGAGGGCAAGAGCGAGACCATCTCCTCGCCGCGCGTCATCACCGCGAATCAGAAACA
>Ga0187871_10000827_pt1 | contig 28521 bp, 30 predicted proteins | sample June2016WEW_16_1_FD_132988 | JGI IMG/M metagenome (GOLD analysis project Ga0187871, IMG submission 132988) | Peatland microbial communities from SPRUCE experiment site at the Marcell Experimental Forest, Minnesota, USA - June2016WEW_16_10 | ecosystem: Environmental > Terrestrial > Soil >...
CATCCCTCGGAAGCCTGAGGCGATCGAGTGCAACAAGGTGCAGCGTTTCGCCGGCCCAATCGAGAGCCGCAACGCCGCTGGGCTGGTTCTCCCACCCGAAATCAATTCCCAGGAAGCGCAGAAACCTTATTCTATTCCGAGCCGCGACCGGAAGGAAGCGTCGCCTCCTCACGCTCCCTACCAGTCGCGGCTCAATTGCGTTAGATCCGCGACGCCGGCCGATCGCTCATCGCATAATCAGCCGCAGCTTCTCCCGCCGTGCCGATCTCTTCCCCGCCGGTCTGCTCCAGGACCGTTTTCGCGCGCTTCACCCACTCGGAGCTATCGCAATGCACCGACACCAGGATTCCGCCCGTTTTCACACGGCCCTCGTAGCGCTTCGCTTCATACTCCGGAATGCCCATGCCGATCAAAGCCCCAGCGATTCCGCCCACAGCTCCACCTGCGCCGGCGCCCGCCAGAAGACCCATGATGGGCCCGGCAGCGATAAACGGTCCAAGCCCGGGGATGGCCAACGCCCCGATACCTACCAGCCATCCCAGCGCGCCGCCGATTACGGCTCCGGACGCCACGCCCGTGGTAGCACCCTCGGGAGCTTTGGTGTCCTTCTTGTGAACAAAATCCTTGGTGCCCACATTCTCGGGCATCAGGACGGAAATGTCCGTGCCGCGAAATCCCGCGGCTCTCAAGGCTTCCAAGCCACCGCCCAATGCGACGGTGTCCCGGAAAATTCCATAGACAGCTGTATTCTTCCCACTCATATTTTCATCTCCTGATTTTTTGGTCGTTCGTTCTTGTTGCGGAAAATCGGACCTAGTTCGAGCCGCTCGGAGTCACGGTCAGTTCGCTAGTCACTTTGCCCTGACCCGCGATCTCGGTGGCTTTGTCTTCTATGGCCTTCTTCTCGTCATCGGATTTGACCGCCCCGCGCAACGTCACCATGCCATCCCGGCTGATGATTTTCACGTTGTGGGCGGACATCGACAGCGATTTGTCGGACACCACGGATTTCCGAATTTTTTGGGTTAGCTCGCGATCGGCTTTGTTGCCCTTCTGCTGATCGGCGGTGACTTGTCCATCCCGATCCTGCGCGACGAGCGTGAACCCGCCCGTGATCGCGAGCAGTTGGCAAGCTAAAGCTAAGTTTGAAAAAAGTTTGCGCTTCATGCCCATGGTCATTGCACGAGCATGGCCACGGCACAAAGCGCTGACTTTCTATTCAAAGCCAATACGTTGCAGGGCGTCAGGAGGAATTATTTTCCCGGTTTAACGGTAAGTAACGGTGAGAAAAGCAAGAATCCAGAAGTCAGAATCCAGGAGCTAGAATAAGGACGCGCGCAGCGCCACCGTCTTCTGAATTCTGAATTCTGGCTCTTGGATTCTGCGCGCGCGCCGCGCGCTCTACTTCGCCTTCCTAATGTAGATATTCCCATTGAACGTCGTGAGCTGAATCTCCGGTCCGCCTCCGTTGATCAACCCGTAGGTCGCTTTATCAAACTGCACGCGATACTTACCGTGGCCGGAACCCGAGTCCTCAACAATCGGCTTGCGCGATGAAGCGTCCACTTTGATGTCGAAGTCGCTGTAGACCTCGCCATTGTCGCTCTTCAGCTTCACCTTCGCCTTTAAGTCGGCCGGCAAGGTTACGTCGATGTCGCCATTGAGCGAGCTGAACGACATGGGCTTGTCCGCAGTCACCTTATCCAGAGTCACCAGCACGCGGTCATTCAGCGCATGCACGATCGCCGAACCGGATATGTGCGTGGCAGTCGCCCGCCCGTTGGTGACGTCAACTTCGACATCGCCGACAATATGGTCCACTGAAATCTCGCCGCCGTTTACGTCATGCAGTTTGCAAGACGTGTTGAACGGCACTTGAATATTGATTTCGACATTCTCGTTGAGCGACCGCGTTCCCACCGTGACCACGTTATCGGATTCTTCCACCGAAAGGCCGCTGCCGCCGATATCGATCCGATGCATCCCATCCGATCGATCGGCAGGGCGCCGATGATGGCTACTTTCCCCCCGAGCTTCCACGATGGCCTCTTTGCCGTCGTAACCCTTGACGTGGATGCTGCCGTTCAGCACCGACGCTTTCAGCATCTTCGGACGCGATGGATCACTGAAGGGAACATTCACGCGATCCGGTTGATCCTGGCAAAAGGCCGCGCCGGCCGCGAAGATAAAAAGAAGTGCTAGCTGTTTCATATTACTTTCCTCGATTGATGATTCGTATACTTCCGTTGAGTGTGTCGTATTTGAGCTCGGGCCCGCCGTTGCCGATACGCATGCCGTTGAAATCGTCGCTGTGATAGACGAACTTCCCGTCCCGCCGCTCGCCCGCCGAGATGATTCTCGGCAGAGACGTGACATCGTAGTCCGTGAAGGCTTGCCCGTTGAATGTTTTCACCCTGACATCGGCATTCAGGTTCCCCCGGAACTCCGTGTCAATGCCTCCGTTCACGGTGCCGAATGAGCAAGCACCGGAGGGATTCTTGGCGAACAATACGTGAATCGGGCCATTCACCGAATGAACGTGTCCCGAGCCTGCGACCTCGGTCATTTCAATGCCGCGGTTCACATTGCTGATATCGAAATCGCCGGTGGTGTTTTCCACGCGAATGTCGCCGTGGTTCACCGTGCCGAGCCGCAAGAACGTCGCCACCGGAACCTTGATTTCGAAATCGAAAGTCACATGGTATCCGCGATGCCCGTGATCGCGAGTCCCCCACCGGTTGTCCTCGCAATGGCAGCGGAACGGCCCATCCACGAACAGGATCAATGCATCGCCTGATCTGGAAACGTCCAGCTTCACTTCCTGCTTGGCCGCTTCCAGCCGTTCGGCGGATTCCGCCTCGATGGTTTTCTCAGCTACCATCTGGATCTCACTGCCGTTGTAGCCGGAGACGTGTATGTATCCCTGCACGTTGTCCACTTCCAGGCGCGCGGCCGCCGGCAACGTCTGTCGGATTGTTTCCTTGGCTTCCTGATCGCCGTAGGCCAGCGTCACAGCGGCCATCAAGACTAAGAGTGTTCTCATTGCAGTTGCTTCAGCGCCCATTGCGCGCGCTGCCTCACGTCCGGATTCAGGTTCTGGCCGGACAACAGAAATTGAATATCCGAAACCGCCGACTTCTCGTGCAACTCCACAATCTGATCCAGAATCGCGATCTGCACCAGCGGCGAATCCTGTTTCGCCAGCGCCTGCACCACGCCTTTTCTGCCCACCGGACTATCGTTGAAATTCCGCAGCGCATCCACCGCCGCCAGGCGCACGTTGACGCTGGGATCGTGATTCACCGTGGTCAGCAGCGCCGATAGCACTTGCGGATCGGACTGCTCCACCCGATATGCAAAGTTCACGCCCCGCAGACGATCGCTGGCCGATTGCTGCTGCATCAGTGACAGAGCCACCAGTTGACGCATGTTGTATACCTCCCCGCGCAGTTGCGAAACTTCCACGCTGTCGCGCCCGCGCACCACATAGCCTGTTCCGATCCCAATCGCGAGAATCAGCACCGCGCAGGCCGCCTGAAACGCCGGATGCCGCAGCCACCACAACGGCTGCCGGCGCTGGGCCTCTTGTTGCCGCCAGGTGCGCAGCGCATCGTAGAAGCGCACGCGCATTCCCAGGCTGGGATCTTCTTCGGGCAGCGTTCCGAGCGTCCCCCACAGATCCTTCAGTTCTTCGGCTTCGGCGCGGCAGCGCTCGCACGAACCCAGGTGAGTGCGAAACTCACCAACTGAATCTTCGAGAGTGCCTCTCCAATAATCCACGAATTGTGTTCTAGCCTGTTCGCAGTTCATGATGCCTTTTCTCCCGCCAACTCGAAGTAGATCTGTCCCAGCGCCCGCACCGCGCGATACACCCGCACTTTCACCGCTCCGATATCGCAGCCAAGAATGCCGGCGATCTCTTCGTACTTCAAATTCTGATAACGGCTCAGCACCAGCAGCTCTCTTTTTTCGAGCGGCAGGCGCGCCATCGCCCGCTTCAACAACGCCACTTCCTGTTTGCGCTTCAAATTCTCGTCCATCATGTTGGTGCTCGCAAATTCCCTGTCACCGATTTCCACTTCGAACTTCCGCTTCCCGATGGAATCCACATGCGCGTTGCGGGCGATCTGGTACATCCAGGCCGTAAATGATCGCTCCGGCTGGTAGCTTTTCCGGTATTTCAACATCCGGAAAAAAACGTCCTGGACCAGGTCTTCGCTCAGGTCGCGGTTCCCGTTCACGTGCACAAAGTAGTTGAACAGCGATCGATGGTGCCGCTCAAACAGCACCGCCAAGCCCCCCAGGTCGCCATCCCGGACGGCCTGCATCAGGCTACTATCGCTTGCTTCGTACACAATAGGAATACCGGCGGCGTAACTAAAGGTTACGCCGGTTCTTCGGTTATTCAGTTCTTCGGTTCTTCAGTTCCCGAACCGATGAACCGAAGAACCGAAGAACCGATGAACGGTTTTTACCACACCCGGCAAGCCGGGGCTGCGACCATGGGCTGGCCAATCTTGCAGGCATAGGCCTTCTGGAACTCCGGCATGTTGGATACTACGCCATTCACCCGATCCCTGCCTGGCGAGTGCGGATCCACTTGAACCAGCATCCGGGACGTTTCCGGCCGCACATTCTGGCACCAGATCTGTCCCCAACCCAGGAAAAACCGCTGTTCAGCCGTCAATCCGTCCATTTTGGGCGCCGTCTTGCCTTTGAGTGCGTCCATCAGCGCCATAAAGGCCAGCCGCAAGCCCCCATTGTCGGCTGTGTTTTCACCCAGTGTGAGTTTTCCGTTCAGATGCACGTTGTCGATCGGTTCGAACCGCGAATACTCCTGAATGAAGCACTCAGCGCGCTTTTCGAACTCTTTGGCGTCCTCCGGCGTCCACCATTCCTTGAGATTGCCCTCCGGATCGAACTGCCGGCCCTGATCATCGAACCCGTGCGTCAGTTCGTGCCCCACCACCGCTCCGATGGCGCCATAATTCACCGCGTCATCCAAGCGCTTGTCGTAAAAAGGAGGCTGCAGGATTCCGGCCGGAAAATTGATGTTGTTTTCCGTCGGATTGTAATACGCATTCACCGTAGGCGGTGTCATCCCCCATTCGTTGCGATCCGTTGGCGTGCCGATCTTGTTCAACTGCCGGTGCACTTCAAACTGGGTGGCGCGCTCGTCGTTCCCTACAGCATCGCCCCGGACAATCTTTACGGTGGAATAATCGCGCCATTTGTCGGGATAGCCGATCTTGTTCGTCACCGCGCGCAATTTGACCAGCGCCTGTTCCTTGGTAACCGGCGTCATCCAGGAAAGCGTCCGGATGTCGCTCTTCAGAGCGTTTTCGATCTCTTCTACCATCTTCAGCGTCCGAGCTTTCTGCTCAGCGCCGAACGCCGCTTCCACATATTTCTGACCCAGCGCGAAACCCAGATCGCTGTCCACTGTCGCCACGCAGCGTTTCCAGCGCGGTTCAATCTCTTTGGCCCCTGCCAGGATCTCTCGATAAAAATGGAAATTCTCATCCACAAACGGCTTCGCCAGAAGCGCAGCTTCAGAGTGGACCAATTGCCAGCGAAGGTAGGTCTTGATGTCATCTAGGCTGGTCTGCACGATCATGGATTCCAGCGTGCGGAAGAAATTCGGCACCACGACGTTGAGATCCGATATGGGTGGCGATCCCAGTCCCTGGAAATACTTGGGCCAATCGATGGCCGGATCGAGTGAATACAATTCGTGCACTGTCAGCTTGTGATAAGTCTGCTGGGGATCGCGGCGTGACGTCACATCGAGCGAACCTTTGGCCAATCCGGTCTCAAAGCGCATCACTCGCTGAGCATCCGACGCAGCCTTCTCGGCAGGTTCACCCAGTAGCTCGAGCATTTTCTGGACATGCTCTACATATTGCTTGCGCAGCTCCACGGATTTCGCGTCATCCTTGAAATAATAGTCGCGCTCCGGCAGGCCCAGGCCGCCTTGATCCATCTGCGCAATCTCGAGCATTGAGTTCTTGAAGTCCGGACCAGAAGAGAAGTTGAACAGCGCGTTGACGCCGATCAAGTGCAGCGGGACCAGCGCATTCAACATGCCCGATTTGGATGACATTGCATCAATGCGGTCGAGATCGGGCTTCAGCGGCGCAGCCCCTAGCTTGTCGATGGCTGCCTCATCCATGCAGGAGGCGTAGAAATCGCCGATCTTCTGATCGAGCGGCGCTCGCTGGGGATCGTTCGCCGACGCCTTTTCGAGGATGGTGCGCAGCAAGGTGCGGTTGCTCTCGTCCAATTGACCAAACGGGTCCCAGCTGGTTTGATCGGGCGGGATCGGATTATTGGCGATCCACGCGCCGCAAGCATATTGATAGAAGTCGATGCAGGGATTGGCCGACCGGTCTATGTTGGAGATGCTGAATCCGGGCGGGTTCTGGGCGAAAGCAGTGAGCGAGAACAGCAGGAGGAATGGACGTGGACAAATCACGTCTTAATTCTACTGGCTACAATCAGCCCCGGTCCATTTTGGCGCTGAAAGAAAAGTCGCCAACCGCCGGCATGTAGCCGGCCCCCATATAGCCGGAGCCCTTGACGTCCTCCGAATCCTTGGCCTTGATGCGGATGGTGGTATCCAAAGCTCCCGTGCGATCGCATCGGATTCTTATCTCCTGCTTGTTGCTGGTGGAGGCCAGGAGTGTCTTGAAGCAGCCCTGGCCGCCGTCATAGACGATCGTCCACGGTTCGTCTACGTTACTCAGGCACCTCTTGAAGACCTTCGTCTTTGGTACCTTATCTGCCCAGCCGATGGGGATGTACGTTGTGGTCGTGGCCTCCCAATGTCCCAGTTTGATATCGAGGGGATGATAGGGAACCACACGCCCACCTGCCGCGGAACACAACAGCGCCTAAATGAGCAAATCCCACTTCATCGTGGGGCAGGCGCTTCCGCCTGCCAACCGATCTCGCCACTAATTTTCTACTTCTTCAACTTGTCCCGCTGCTCCTTCAACACCGCTTTCCGGCTCAGCTTGATCTTATTGCCTTCGAGCGCCAGCACCTTCACCAGAATCTGATCGCCCTCTTTCAACTCATCGCGCACCGCTTTGATGCGATTCTCCGAGATCTCGCTGATGTGCAGCAGTCCGTCGGTGCCGGGGAATATCTCTACAAACGCACCGAATTCCACTAGCCGCACTACTTTTCCAAGATAGGTTTTCCCGACCTCGGCAACAGCCGCGATATCGGTAACACGCTGGATAGCCAGCTTGGCCGATTCGCCGTCCGCGGCGAAAATGTTCACCGTCCCGTCGTCTTCCACGTCGATCTTCACGCCGGTTTCATCCACAATGCTGCGGATCATCTTGCCGCCCGGCCCAATCAGATCGCGGATCTTGTCAGTTGGAATCTTGAGCGTGTAGATGCGCGGCGCGAACTGCGACATCTCCTTGCGCGGTTCGCTGATCGTAGCCACCATCTTCTCCAGAATAGACAGCCGCGCTTTGCGAGCCTGCTCCAGCGCCTCCTGCATGATCTTGGTGGTGACGTTTGGAACCTTGATGTCCATCTGCAGGCCAGTGATGCCCTGCTTCGATCCGGCAACCTTGAAATCCATGTCGCCGTAATGATCCTCGGCGCCCGCGATATCGGTCAGCACGGCATAATCCTTGCCTTCCATCACCAGGCCCATGGCGATTCCGGCAATGGTATCGGAAACCGGCACGCCCGCATCCATCAGCGCAAGCGACGCCCCGCACACCGTGGCCATTGAGCTGGACCCATTCGATTCCAAAATGTCGCTCACCACACGCAGCGTGTACGGGAACTTCGACTCTTCTGGAATCACGGCCGAAATCGAGCGTTCCGCCAACGCGCCATGCCCAATCTCGCGCCGTCCCGGACCGCGCATGAATCCAACCTCGCCCACGCTGAAGGGCGGGAAGTTGTAATGCAACATGAAGCGCTTCGCCGTCTCAGTGAGATCGAACATCTCGATGCGCTGCTGATCGTCCTTGGTGCCGAGCGTCACGGTGACCAGCGCCTGCGTCTCGCCGCGGGTGAACAGCGCCGATCCGTGCGTGCGCGGCAGGACACCCACTTCACAATCGATATTGCGAATCTCGTCGAACGCGCGCCCATCGGGACGTCGCCGGTGCTTCAGCATCTCATCGCGGAAGATGCGTTCCTTCAGCAGGTCGAACAGCGCGCCGGCTTCGGATTTGTGCTCCTCCGGGGCCGCCTCCAGCACCGCATGCTTAGCTTCGTGCACCTTATGGTAGCTTTCGAGCTTCGGATATTTCTTGGTGTCCAGGGCGTCGGTCAAATCGGCGCGAACCTGCTTCTCGATTTGCGCATACATCTCTTTGTTGACCTCGGGAGTGGTGTAGGCGCGCTTGGTCTTACCGGCCTTCTTCACCAGCTCGCGAATTCCCGCGCCAATCTTCTTGCAGCAAGCGTGGCCATATTCGATGGCTTCCAGCACTTCGGCTTCGCTGGCATGCTGCGCGCCGGCTTCCACCATCACGATGCCTTCTTCGCTGCCCGCGACGATGATGCTGAGCTTGGCTTCGCGCGTCTCGTCGTAACTGGGATTCGCCACCAGCTTTCCATTGATCGACCCTACCCGCACTCCGCCCAGAATATGGTGGAAGGGAATATCGGAAATCGCCAGCGCAGCGCCTGCGCCGATGATGGCCAGCGTGCTGGGATCGCGCTGCGGATCGGCCGACAGCACCATCGCGATAACCTGCGACTCATTGGTGTAGCCCTCCGGAAACAGCGGCCGGATCGGCCGGTCAATCAGCCGGCTGGTCAGAATTTCTTTCTCAGAGGGACGCCCCTCGCGTTTTATGAAGCCGCCCGGAAACTTGCCGGCGGCGTAAGTGTATTCACGGTAATCCACCGTGAGCGGAAAGAAGGCGGCGTTGGGCTTGGGCTCTTCGTTGGAGCAGGCGCTTACCAGCACCACGGTATCTCCCGAGCGAACTACGACAGCCCCATTGGCCTGCTTCGCGATCTTTCCTGTTTCAATTGTGATCTTTTGACCGTCCAGGTCAATTTCTACGGTTTGTAACATCTGTATTTTCCTTTTAATCGAGGCTGAGCTCTCTGCTCCGCCTGCCAAGGATTAAGAGGAGACTTTGGAGGGAACGAAATGTCGATGCGCCGCCCACCGGGGCGGGTTACCTGAGCCCGGACATCTAACGGCGGATGCCCAAACTTTGAATCAGGTTCTTGTATCTTTCCGGATTACGGCTCTTCAGGTATTTCAACAAGCGCCGCCGGCGTGCGACCATCGACAACAATCCCCGGCGGGAATGATGGTCTTTGCCATGCAACTTGAAATGATCCTGCAGCTGCAGAATGCGCTGGCTCAGAATCGCTACCTGGACCTCTGGCGAACCGGTATCGGTTTTGTGTACTCTATACGTCGCAACTACCTGTTGTTTCGAATCCGCCGCCAGTGCCATTCTCGGAAAGATACTCCTCGTCTAAACTTAATCTCTTTTGTTCCTTAACAGGATAGCACAAATCTACTTGACAATCGTTCGCTGGGCGGGAGTGTCTCGCCGCAGGGCGGAGTAGTCGCCATCGAGATTGACTCCGAACCCCCAAAGTTCGGATACGCCCGCGCCAAAGCGAAATAGGCAGATCGAGAGGTGTCCAGTTGCGGGTATAGTTCCAGGCAGCCCATCCCCCAAGCCAGGTGATCGGGGCCAAGATCATCGCCAGCCCGATTCCACCCGTCGTCGAAAATCGGGCAGCCATATTAGATTCAGACACCGAGTGGGGGAGTACCCGACGCCACCAGAGGGCCGTATTACTTACTCATTATGGAAGCATGCAGCTTCTTTACCTGGGTCCGATGATCCAGTAGATGGAGCCGCTGCAGTAGGGCATATTCTTTCCAATTGAGTTCGGCAAAATAGATTTGCGGTTCTGTGCGTTCCTCTTTGAGTTTGCGGAGCGCCACCATGACCGTTCGAACGGTCGGAGCATCGCTGCTAATAGAATCCGCCGCGCCTTCCAGCACCTCGAGCATGGCGCGATTGGCGGCGTGAAGTTCTTCCACTAGAAGATTCCACGGCGCCCACTGACCCGCGCCAGACCGGAGCGCCTCGTAGACCGGAGGGAGGGGCGGCCGGCGGCCGGCGAGTAGATGACGCAGTTCTTCCGTCCCTCGAATCTGCGTCTGCGAAATATGATCCACCACTTCTGCGATGCTCCACTTTCCCGGCGTGGGATGCAAGCGGGCTTGTGTTGCGGTGAGTGATTCCAGCGCACTTTCGAGTTCCTCCGCGGCCTTCTGAATCTTCTCGCGAATGGCGCTGGCGCTCATTTCCTGGGAGCGGGAGCGAAGGTACTCCAGCATGCGTAGGGATTCCGGGGCAAGTGGCGATCCGTCAACATCGAGGATTTCAGACATTGTGGTCCAGACCTACTGTTTTATCACCGTTCCATCTCTGCGCCGGATCTCGCCCCACCCGCCATTCAACTTCTTCCGCTCGCCTTCTTCGAAGCTCCCGAACGGGTACTTGGCCGCGGCTTTCTCATCCACCTCGATGCCCCAGCCGGGTACATCGTTTGGATACCAATAGCCGTTCTTCATCACCGGACAACCTTGGAAAACCTCCTGCGTGCGCTCGCCGAAAGCCGAATATTCCTGGACGCCGAAGTTGTGGGAGGCGACATCGAGTGTGATATTGCACATCGATCCAATGGGCGAAAGATCGCCGGGTCCGTGCCAGGCCGTGCGTACGTTGAATGCTTCAGCGAGCGCCGCAACCTTGCGCGCAGGCGTGAGCCCACCCACAAACGACGGATGAATGCGAATAAAATCGATCAGCCGTTCCGAAATCAGCGGCGTCCATTCCAGCGGATGCGTGAATAGCTCGCCCATCGCGAGCTGAGTCGCGCATTGTTTCCGAATCAACCGAAAATAATCGATATCTTCGGGCGCCAGCACGTCTTCCAAAAAGAATAGCCGGAACTTTTCGACGTCCTTGGCGAAGCGCACGGCTTGAATCGGATGCAATCGCTCATGAACATCGTGCAGCAGCTCGATCTCCTCGCCCAACTCCGTCCGGCTGGCTTCGAAAAGCTGCAATGCCCTACGCATGTACGCCGCAGGCTCAAACACCGGACCATCGTGCAGCGCGGCCACAGCCGCATTCCCACGGCTAGCCCCATATCCCGCCATTCCCGGTACGCCCACCTGCACGCGCACATGCCGGAACCCCTGTTCGATGATCCGCCGCGCATTCGCGATGGTCTCCGGAATCTCGGCGCCCGCCGCATGCGTGTAACAATCGGCTGCTTCCCGGCATTTGCCGCCGAGCAGCTCATACACGGGCATCCCCGCCTGCCGCCCTTTGATATCCCACAGCGCCATGTCGACACCCGCAATGGCATTATTCAGCACCGGACCATTCCGCCAATAAGAGCTGTCGGAGCAGGCATGCCAGATGTCGTCGATCCGATCGGTGGCCTTACCCAACAGAAGCGGCTTCAGGTATTTCTCGACCGCCGGAACCACCAAGTCGGCCCGCTGAGTAAAAGTGGCGCATCCGTAGCCGTAAAGCCCATCCTGGTCAGTGGTGATCTTGACCACCACCAGCCGCAACCCCTGCGGCGCGGTGGCAATCACCCTGATGTCCTTAATGCGAGGCGCAGCCATCCCACGCGTGGCGCGCTCAACCTTGGTCTGCGCCGCTAACTCTCGCAATGCGAGAAAGCCGCCCGCCGCTTTCAACAGATCGCGACGCTTCACCGTTTCGGCTCGTGTTCGCGATCGTCCACCATGCGTTTGACGCGATCCAGCTCTGCCCGCAGCTTCCGCTCCCGCAAGGCGATCGAGATCACATAGATTATGACCACCAGCCAGGCGACCAGAAAACCGTAAAACATGAACGTGTAGTTTTGGTCCATGACAATCTCCTCAAAAAGCGTGCGCGTAACGCCGCATCGTATCGATCTCTCGCTGCATGGCTTCCTGACGCATCCGGATCAACACCAGCACCGTGGCGAGCATCACGAGAGCGAGGAAGTTCCACCAAATGGGCGCTTCCATCCCAGGCGCCATTCCTCCGCCGCTGCGAATGCTCAGCACCGGACCGGGATGCTGCGTTCGGAACCACTCGATGGACTTCCAGACGATCACCACGTCCACGCACGCGAATATCGACAATACCGCGCACAATCTGGCCCGTGTGGTGGGATCGTCAATCGCACGCCGCAGCATCAAATAACCGACGTACAGCAGCCAGCAGATGAAGAACGAAGTGAGCCGGTAGTCCCACGTCCACCAGATGCCCCAAATGATGCGGCCCCAAATGCTGCCCGTAATCAAGGTAATTGTGGTGAACGCAAACGAGACCTCAGTAATGGACGCCGCCACCGAATCGAAGCGCAGATCCTTCTTGATCAGATACCCGACGCTACAGAACATCGCCAGGAAGAATCCCGCGAATGACGTGATTGCCGAAGGCACATGGAAGTAGATGATGCGGAAGATCGCGCCCTGATTCAGCTCGTCCGGCACCTTCAGAAACATGGTGTGCAGATTCCAGCTCAAGATCAGGCCCGACAGCACTGAAAGAGCCAAAATGATTTTCAGCCGCATAGTTTTTTACCCCACTAGTACGATTTCAACCAACGCTAACGACAGAACAGTAAAGATTACATCAAACCCAGCCAGCAGTTTGAACCAGATCTGATCGTCAGTTTCGAGCGCCTCGCCGGCAATCAACACCGTGCTGAGCCGGATGGCGCCCAACAACGCGGGGATCAGCATGGGATAGACCAGCGTCGGCAACATCAACTCCCGCAGGCGCAGATTCACCGTCATAGCGCTGAACAGCGTCCCAATCACCGTGATTCCCCACGTCCCGAGCAACATGACCAAGAACAGTAATCCCCACCGAGCGGGCCAGCGAGCATTATAGAAAATAATGAAGACCGGGAAACTGACGCATTCCACCACCATCAATAGCAGATAGTTCGCCAGACATTTTCCAAAAAACAATTGCGCGCCGCTCGCGGGCGATGAGATCAACGCATCCAGGCAATCGTTCACCAGCTCGCGCGCGAAGCTGCGGTTCAGGATCAGTGTTCCGGCGAAGGCATATACCAGCCAAAGCAAGCCCCCGGATATTTCCCTCACCTGGTCGGAACCTGGATCGAAGGCGAAGCTGAACAGCATCAGGATCACCAGCGCAAAGGAAAGCGACGCATTGACCGTCTCCTTACTCCGAATCTCCGACCGCAGATCTTTGCCTGCGATAGCCAACGCCTGCTGGAGAAAGCTCATGCCTCTCCGTAGTGACGATACAACCAGCCGGGATCTTCCAACATCTCGCGCGTGCGTTCCCCGCGGTACGCTAATTTTCCACGATTGATCAGCGCAACATCGGTAGCCAGCTCCAGCGCCTCCCGCAATTGATGCGTGGACATGATGATAGTCCGGCCCTCAGCCAGCGCGCCTTTGAGCAGCCCCTGCAGCACTGCGATGGCGCGATCATCGAGCGCGGTGAAGGGCTCATCCAGCAACAGCAGTGAAGGATTATGCAGGAACGCCCGAGCCACAGCCAACCGCTGCCGCATCCCACGAGAAAATTCGCGCACCAGCCCGTCGCTTACGCGGTCCAATCCCGTGCGTTCCAGCCATTCCATCGCAATCTGACGCGGATTCTCTATCCCATACAATCGCGCGAACAGCCGCAGATTCTCGAACGCGGAAAGCTCTTCGTAGACACCGATGCCATGGCCCAGCACCCCAATCCGCGCCCTGGTCTTCTCGGCCCGCGCATCCCCGCCCAGAATTGTGATGCTTCCTTTAGCGGCCTTCGACAACCCCGCCAGCATGCGGAGCAGCGTAGTCTTCCCAGCCCCATTGCGCCCCAACAGTGCCAGGCAAGCCCCGCCGTCTACATTGAAGCTGATATCCTTGAGCGCCGGAAAGTCACCATAGAATTTCCAGACGCCTTCGATCGCGACGGCAGTCATGCGAGCGCAGGCCGCGAATGAACGCAAGTAAACGCAAATAACCCTTTGCCGGATTCGCGTTCATTCGCGTTCATTTGCGGCCTATCCCTTTTTCGGCGAGCTGCGATACAACGCCACCGACCCAGCCGCCAACGTCGCGAACGCTATCCCCAGGATGAGATAAAGCTGGTCGTAGATGCGCGGTTTCACTTCCTGGATGGTCGGCGCGCCATTGTCTTCTTCGCCTCCCGTCGACGCTTCCGTCGCCGGCGTCAGCGAACCCGTGCCTTCCACCGCAACCTTATATTCGGTGCCCTTGATGCGGTAGATGTTGGCCTGCGTCTTCGGCTCCTGCCCAGCCAATTCCAGATTGTCGCCCTTGACGGTAACTCCGGTTGGAATCACTAAGTCTGACGATCCTTCCGCGTGCAAAATCTTGCTCGAAAAGATCAGCGGGCTGGTCACCGGAACCGTGTAGTTGAGATCGAACCGCGTCTCGCCCGGCTTGATCGGATAATCCACTTTGTAGACGTTCGGCTGGTTGGTCTTTTGAGCCGGCCGCGTGATGGGCATTCCTCCCGCGGCGTTGATGGTCACGCTTACTTTCCCGCCGGCTTCAGGAGGCAAATAAAACCGGAACGACCCATTGGCCACATCGTTATAAGTAAGCTGCGGATCGCCCTGGTACAAGATTCCCTCGCTCACCGCCATCTCGCTCGTTCCCGGTTGCAGCACAATAAAATGCTGGTTCACTTTCGCAGTGCCGGGTTTGTTGGTGGCCTGAAACACATCCACTTCGACGCCATTCCGGGGCGCACCGGGCATCATCACCTTGGTGTACAAAACGCCGCTAAAAATCGCCTGAATCAGCGCCGCACCTTGCGGATCCTTATCAAACTTGAATTTCCCCTCAGCATCCGTCTTAGCGCTAGCCAGCGTCTGCATCCCACCCTGCCCCGGCTGCACCAGTTGCAGAATGGTGCCAGGAGCCGGCTGCCCGGTAGTGCGATTGATCACGGTCCCATCCACTGCGAACATTAGCCGCGAATAAACGCAAATGCACGCGAATCCAAAAAGACATTTGCGTGCATTCGCGTTCATTCGCGGCCTAAGATTTTTCATGATGCCATCGCCTTCCCGCACTCCCCGCAAAATTTCAGCGGCTGCGCAAACGTCGCCCCGCAGTGCGGACACGTTTTCCCATCAGATTTGGGCTTAACCACCGCGGCCGGCGCAGGCGCGGCAGCGGCTTTCACTTTCACCGCGGGGCCCATAGAATCAATTTCCGCCAACACCTTCGCCAACTCGCGCTGCAAATCCAGCTTGGTCTTCTGATAGTCCGCGTCCGAAAGTTTGCCTACGCGAAACTCGAATTGCAAATCGCGCAGGTTCTCATAAATTTGCGCCTTGCGCTGTTCCAGGTGCGCTGTGGGCGACACTTCCGGCGCGTCCGGAATGTCCCGGCCGCGAATCAACAAAGTGAATACGATTGTTCCTGCAGTAAGAAGGACCGCGGCTACGAGAACCATCAATCGAGCTTTTCCACTTCTTTCTCGATTTGATCGTGATACCGGTCCAGCTCAGCGTCATGCACGGAAGCTGCCCCTGCAACCGCTCCTTTGCGGCTGTACCGGCGTATCACCCAAACTACGAGAATCAGTCCGATGAAGGCCGCCGAGTACATGGAAAGCGAACCCATCATCCCAGGTGGATTCGCGACAACTTCTTTGCCTTGCTCCTGCGCGAACCGGGCCAGAATCGCCTGGTCCGAAAGACCGGCCGATTGCAGCTTCAAAATCTTCTTCTTGTTCTCCCAGCAGGTTCGGCAAGGATAAGGTTCCATGCGGCATGCCATATTCATCTTGCACCCACATGGACAGAGCAATTTGTCGGCCACACGATTCACCGCCGGGCTCTCCAATTCCTCCGCGCTCTGCGCAAAAATCGGAGCGGCGAAAAGAGCGAGAGCCAAAAAACTATTTCTCAACCGGCGCATGTTTCTGTGTCACTCCGATCACTTGGGTCCGCGCGTAAGATAGCCGCACTTTGCTTGGAACCAGGCACACCAGCGTCCCTACCGCCAGCACCCAGAATCCGATCCAGATCCAGGTGACTAACGGAAAGGTATACGCCTGAATCACCGCGCGCTGATTATCATTCGAAATCCCGGCGAAGTTCAAATACAAATCTTCGTTCAGGCGCCTCCGGATCGAAACTTCCGATGTCGGCTGCTGGCTGGATTTGTACAAGCGCCGTTCCGGCTCCATGATCCCGAGCGATTTCCCGCCATCGGACGCTTCCACTACCAGCTTTTGCCAAACATAATTGTCGTTTTCGCCCTTCAGCATGTCCGTGACGCGCAGCGTGTATCGCCCCAGTTGAAAACTTCCGCCGGGCGATACTTCTTTAGTGACATCCTTATTGAATGCCGCGCCCGTGTAGCCGATGAACATGAACACAATGCCCATGTGCACCAGGTATCCGCCGTAGCGCCGCGTGTTGCGATGCGTCAGCTCAATGGTCGCCGGAATCATTCCAATCCCGCTCTTGGCTTTGATCGCCGAAGCGCCCTTCCAGAATTCGGAAAAGATGGTCGCTGTAACGAACATGCATAGCCCGAACGAGACCAGCGCGAAGGGATGCTCATACATGCCTGAAATCGCGAGGCCGATCATCAACACCAACCCAGCGATGGACGGCCAGAAGAACGCGCGCCGCAAACTTTCCACCGAACTTCGGCGCCACGCGATCAACGGCCCCACGCCCGTCAAAAACAAAAGCCCCAATCCGATCGGAACATTGATGCGATTGAAAAATGGCGCGTCCACGCTGATCTTCTCGCCCGTCACGGCTTCGGAAATCACCGGGAACAACGTGCCCCACAGCACCGCGAAGCAGCTAGCCAGCAGGATCAGGTTATTGAACATGAAGCTGGATTCGCGCGACACCACGCTTTCCAGGTGCGTTTCGCTCTTCAGATAACTCATGCGATCCAGAATCAGGTAAATGGTCGCCGCGATTCCGATCGCGAGAAACACTACGAAATAAGTTCCAATCGGCGATTGCGCGAACGCATGCACCGAGCTCACTACGCCCGAGCGCGTCAGAAATGTCCCAAAGATGCACAGGAAGAAGGTCGCGGAAATCAACACCATGTTCCAGACCTTCATCATGCCCTTCTTTTCCTGCATCATCACAGAATGTAGAAACGCCGTTGCGGTGATCCATGGCAGCAGCGAGGCGTTCTCCACCGGATCCCAGGCCCAATATCCACCCCAGCCCAGCACCGCATATGCCCAGCCTTGACCCAATAAGATCCCCGTACTCTGGAACAGCCACGTCACAATGGTCCATCGTCGCGTCGTATGGATCCATGAATCGCCAGGCTGCTTGGTAATCAGCGATCCCATGGCGAATGCGAACGGCACCGTGAAGCCCACGTATCCCAGATACAGCATCGGAGGATGAATCACCATCGTCCAATACTGCAGCAACGGGTTCAAGCCCTTCCCCATTCCCTCCACAATGTTGCCGCGCCCTGCCACCAAAATCTGGAACGGGCTGAACACGAACGCGATCAGGATCAGGAAAAATGTCTCAGTGGACATCAATACGGCCGTCACCCACGGCATCATGTCCCGGAACTTTCGCCGGTTCATGAAAACCACTATGGCCGAATATGTCGCCAGCAGCCACGCCCATAACAGCAGGGAACCTTCTTGACCGCCCCACCACGCCGTGAACTTGTAGATCTTCGACATGGATGCGTCGGTATGCGCCGCGACGTAGCCCATGCGGAAATCGCCGGTGAGGAGTGAGTAGATAAGGATGCCCGAAGCGATGGTGAGCAGAATCCAGATGGAGTAAACGGACCGTTCCGCGCTGACCACCAGGAACGGTTTCTTCCGCAGCTTGCCGACCACGGAACCAATCACTGCATAGATGGCAAAGCAAAACGCGAGCAGTATCGCGAGAGCGCCTATGTTTTCCATTCGAGTTTAATTCCTCTAGAATGCACGGCAGGCACCTCGCCTGCTAATTTCACCGGACGCACTACATGCTGGCCCGGTTCGCGTCCTTCTTCAATTGCGGCTTGGCTTCGTATTTGGATGCGCATTTCGCCTGGATCTTGTTGGCTTGAAACACGCCGTCCGGTCCCAGTTTCCCGTCCGCCAGCGCCTGCGCGCCGTCCTTGAACGTGTCCGGCAACGGATCGATGCCGTTGTAAACTACCTTCAATGACTTCGCCTCTTGGTGCATGACAAACGTCACTTCCGCGCCATTGCGAACAATGGATCCCGGCTGTACATCGCCACCCACGCGAAGCCGTTTTCCTTTGGCCTGGTCGCCCATTTGGCCGAGTTCCGCGATGGTCTTATAGTAAGTCTTGCTATCGCTGATGCCGCCCATCGCCAGCCATACCAGCACGCCGATGATTACAACCACCATGGCGCCAAACTTCGCGTAAGTATTCATGTTTGCTCCTAAAACCTAAGTATAACGCTGTGAAGCAATCCAGGGACCACGGATAACCCTAGCGGAACAATATATCAGAATCATGCCACTGGGGCATTTCACCCTGGGGTGCTCAACCTATGTGACATAGATTACACGCGGTCTTGAGGTCCTCGGGCGTCGCGCACTCCAGCGTGTAGGTATGCCCTTGCATGCTCCAGGTAAAAACCTTGGCACTGGACCCCGCGTGCCGCCCGTCCACTCTGAGCCGCCCGTCTCGACCGCCCACGCGATACGCGATCTCGACCGACCCTTTCGCGAAGTTTGCCCCCATCAACTGGATTCCAGCCGGCCTCGCCCGCAACGGTACATCAATCCCCGCCTGCGTCTTGACCCAAGCCCGAATCTCTCCCGGATCGCCCGACCGCAAGCCCGACCGCCCCACCACCAACCAAGTCGCTAGCAGGAGAACCGTAGCGCACGCGCCCACGCGTGCCGCGTTCCCACTCATGGGAACGCTTTTCTTTTTCCCAACCACCCCCGGATTCCGCACCCGCTCCCAAAGTTCCTCCGGCGCCGCAACCCTGTCCAACTGATGCGCCAGCACCGGCTCAAACCATTCCTTATGCATTTCCCACCGCCCCTCGCAGATGCGACAACCGCCGCTCCAAAATCTTGTGCGCCCGATTCAGGCGCGACGCCACCGTCCCGGCCGAACATCCCAGAATCCGGGCGATCTCCTCGTAAGAAAGCCCCTCCGTATATCGCAACACCACCACCATGCGTTGCTCGGGAGGTAATCGCGCAACAATCCGCTGGATGTTATGCTCTGCTTCCGCCCGCATCAAGCGATGCAGCACGGTCTCCGAGTGCGCGGCCACTGCCTCAATCAAATCGCCCAGGCAGGGCATCATCCGCCGCCCGCGCCGCTGATAATCCAGACAGGTATTTACAACAATCCGGTACAACCAGGATTCGAACCCCGCATCGGCGCGAAACTCCCGAATGGCTCCCAGGACCTTCAGAAACGATTCCTGCGCGATGTCCATCGCAGCCGCCGGATCGCCCGAATAGCGCAGCGCAATGGAATAAACCCGATCCTTGTGCGCCTCAAATAGCACGCGGAAAGCATCCGAATCCCCGCGTTGGCAGGCCTCGATCACCTCCCGGTCGTTAGCGTCCAGCACCAGCATGCCCAAACCACTACTCTAGACGACCATGGGCTTCAGTTTCTTCCCAGAAAATCCGGGGACATGACGGGCTAGCGTCATAACAGCTTCAAACTTGGAAAGAAGCAGTCGTGTCCCCGGATTTGTTAGCTTGTCTTCACCGTCAACCAGGTGCGATCAATGCGGCGGAATACACCACCCGGCTTTTGAACCTACGCTCGACGACGAATCCAGAGCAATGCGACACCAGCCAGGCCGATCAATGGGAGTGCCGCGGGCTCAGGGACGGCTGAGCTTGAGCCTGCGGTTGTAATGTCGCCTTCCAGAACGAACCCGGTCGGGTCGCCACACGCGGGGCAGCCGTTGATCGCAGCGTTGGTGACTAAAGCTTCCAGGACCAGAGAGCCGCTGCCGGTCAGGTCGCTGGCATTGAAATTCACCGTACCGACGCAGTTGTTGTAGGTAGCCTGTGAGCCGCCTGCGCTGGTTGGGGGATTACCGGAGCAGCCCAGCGGATTAAAGCTGCTCCAAGTTTCATTGGGCTCATTGCCAACGAACAGGTTTACGGCGTTGTCCGCGCCGAAGATGAAATTGAGGCTTCCTGATGTTTTGCCCCCGAGGTCAGCCGAGCTGATTGTCAGGGAGTAATCCCAGGTATCGCCGGCGGGGTTAAAAAGAGTGTTCGCGCATCCGTTCCCGGGCGTCTGGCCGACGACGCAACTTGTGCCCTGCACCGAGCCCCAGGATATCCAACTGCTACCAGTCGGTGCGGGTGCCCAGCTTGCATTGGTTTGTGGGGTGCTGAGCATTGTCGCGGCTACACTGCCGCTCACGCCTGGGCCGAAGACTTGCCAGCTGGCAACTCCGGTGCTGATATCAACAACGTTTGCAAAGCTGATCGTCGCCGTAGCGAGACCAATCGCGAGTAAGGTCTTCACAGTTCCTCCGTAGATGGTGGTGCCTCAGAGCCCTAGAGTTTGGGCAAGAGTGGTCCAAGCTTACATTGAGCCACCTTAAGCGTCAAGGTGAATTGCCTGCGTCTACCAGTGTTCGGTACTAGGAGTCCTGGCGCTGGCGTGGAGACCAGCGCCCTTCTTAAATCGGTTGCCCCAACGCCCGCACCCGCTCGAGCGACGATGCCAGATGCTGCTCCATCGCCTTCAACGACTCTGGAAGATTCGTTAAATCCCGATCGGCGGGAGGCGCAGCCGCCAATGCGTGGCGCATTTCAGCAGCCCGCGTCCGGCTTTCCCGCGCGCGTTCTTCTTCGCCGCACCGTTCCGCCAGCGCCGCCTCGCGATCGAACAATGTCGCCATTTCGCTCAAGTCCGGTGATGGCAGACCTTGTTGGATCTCTCGCGCGCGCGTGGCCGCCGCCAGCGCCTCTTCGGTTTTTCCCTCATCCTCGCGCAGCCTGGATAACGTATCGATCGCGTTGCACAATTGCTCGGGATGCGCATCCAAAATCTCGATGGCCTGCTGAATATATCCTTCCGCGCCGGCAAAATCCCGCAGCCTGCGCCGGCATCCGGCCAGATTGTTGTACGTGTTCCCGACGCGCCAATGATTCCGGCCCAACATTTGGACGCGTAGTTCCAGCGTCTGCATGTAATATTGCTCCGCTTCTTCATTGCGCCCCTGCTCCGCGCAGAGCACACCGAGGTTCAGCAGAATAGTGGAAAACTGCTCCGATTGATCCGCGGCGTTCACCTGATGCAGCCGCCGCGCCTCCCGATAACACCGCTCGGCGTCCTCCAGCTTCTGCATCCTCTTATAACAGTTGCCCAGATTAATATACGGACTGGCCAACGCCAGCGCGTCGGCTCCTTTTTCCTTCGTCATCAGGTCGATCGCTTTGCCGAACGCGGACGCCGCATTCGCATGCACGCCCACGCGGAAGCACGCCATCGCAGCCCGTTCCAGCCGCCCCGCGGTCGCGAGCGGCGTCGCTTGCGCCCGATGCCCGAGCCCAACAGCGGCCTCCAGAATAGGGATCGCCTTCTGTGCATGGCCCGTATCCAACAGCAGCCATCCCAACTGATCGAAGATCGTCAACTGAGTATGCGCTCGCTCCACTCCACACATGCAGGAGAATGCCCGAGCCGAAGCTTCCAGCGCCGCTTGTTTGTCTCCCGCCTTCTTCAGCGCCTCGGCCCGGATCACAAACGCCAGCGCCACTTCATCGTCGGGAGTAAATTTCCATTTTCGCGCCAGCGTCAGCGCGTCGTCCGCCATTCGAAGAGCTTCCGGATGCCGGCCTTCATCCGCGGCTTTCCCCGCCGTCCTCACCTGCTTTCCAAACTGCCGTTGCGCGTGCCAGGCGAACGCAATACGGATCCCCAATGCACCTGCCAGTGCCACGAAAACTATCCAGCCCGCAGCCGCACCCCACTCGCGGCCTACCGTTCTGCCGATCCCAATGAATACCATCAGGACCAACGCCATCAAGGTATATCCATTGCGAATAAGCGAGCGAATTCTGGCCGCCGACCGGCGTGACATACCCGTCAATCGACCAAAAGCCTTATGGGGATTAGAGGAAGGGAAGCCGGCCTATTGGACCGCGATGAAGGCGCGCGGCGGCGATGCGTAACTCCCAACAGTAATAATCAGAGGCTGATTTCCACTGGGTGTTCCGGAGGGAACCTTGAAGTCCACTTGATACAGTCCGGCACAACACGGCGAGGCGCCCGCATAAAGAATGTCGGACGCGTCCACGGGGGCCCCTCCGAATGTCAGCGTAAATGGCGACGCCAGTTTCCCGGCCGCGCCTGGAATCACGCCCAGCCCAAACGAAGGGATGGTGGAACCCCAGCCGGTTCCGTAGGCTTCCACGATACTCCCTACCTTGGCCGGCGCGAACGAGAGTCCAGGCAGGAGTCCTGGCGGGCCGATTTGCACGCCAGTAATCGGATTGATCGCAGCGATAGGATTGTTCCCGGCCACCGGATCAGCCAGGAAGGTGAAAAATTCAGGCGAAGCGCCTTGCATCATCACGCCGCCGACGTTCGAGGCAATGGCCGCAGGTGTACCGCAATTCAGCGTGACTTCGACCGTCACCGGCCCAGGCGCGAGCGTTGGAACCTGCACGTTGATCTGGCTCGAATACACAGCGAGTATGGCCGCCGGCGTACCACCGAAGCTGACACACACTCCGCCCAGATTTGTGGAGATCTTGCCGTTCACCAGTTCCAGCGTATGCGTAGCTCCGAAGTTCCCGCCGAAAACAGAAGCATCCCCGTTTCCCGACACCGCATGAATTGGCGGAACACTTCCGCCGGAGCCAATCACGCCCCCGGCATCCAGATAAGGCGGCGGACTGCTCGGAACATACGGCGAAAGTCTGCGTATGTAGTAGCCGGAATCCAGCACATAAACATTTCCGGACGGATCCAGTGTCATACCCACGATCGACGCAAAGCCCGCCTGGAGCGAATTGCCGCCATCGCCGCCGGAGGTTTCGTAGATCAAGCCAGAAGGGACATTCCCGGCAATGGGCGTGAGGTTGCCGGATGGATCAATCACGGCTACCTGAGGTCCGTTCACTCCTGAGTTGCTGAAATAGAGATTGCTCGCCGAGTCGAACCCCAGCGCCGAGGGAGAATTCAGCGCGGCGTTCTTCGCCGGTCCGGCAGTAAGAGGGCTCGTGGTAAACGCGCCGCGAACCCCCGCGAAGGTGGCCAGGTTTCCCTGCGCGTTCACCATGCGGATGATGCCGTTGTTTTGTGTGAAGTAAACCAGACCCGACTTGTCAAAGGCGATCGAGTTGACAAATCCGATTTGCGCTGTCGCAGCCGGCACACCGTCCGGGGAAGGTGCCGCATTGGGAAGGTTATTGCCCGCGACGAAGGAAATATTTCCCGACGACACTTTAAGAATCTTGCCCACCGATCCGACTCCCAGACCGATGTAGAGATTGCCGGAGGCGTCCGTCGCGACGCAATACACCGCATCGGTCGGCGTCACCGTTGGAAGCAGCGCAACGCCGGTAGCCGGCGCGCCGTTGGTGATGGGCGCCGATCCTCCACCCGCCACGGTATGAATGATACCGTTGACATCTACCATGCGGATGGTGGCGCCGCTCACGAAATAAAGATTCCCGTCCTGATCCAGCGCGATGCCTCCGAGACGCGTGTTTATGGATGCCTCGGTGGCCTTCCCTCCGTCACCGGAGTTTCCTCGGATTCCGTTCCCGGAGACAGTGGTAATGATGCCGGAGGGCGTGACTTTCCGGATGCGAAAATTGTGCTGATCGGACAAATAGATGTTACCCGCGCTGTCCGAGGCAAGCGCCGTCGCGAAAGTCAATGAACTCGAATCGAATCGTGCCAACGCGGCTGGGCCGTTGTCGCCGGCGAAGTGAGGCTGGCCCGCTATGGTTTGAATCTTGTGCGTCGAGGCGCTGACGGTCCGGATTACAAAATTGTATGTGTCGGTGAATGCAACGTCGCCCGTTACCGGATTCACCGCCATCCCTGGGCCTAGGCTGGTGAGACCGATGCTCGCCTGCGTGGCGAGACCTCCGTCTCCGCTATAGCCCTCAGCGCCTATGCCCGCGAAGGGCTGCGTCACGCCGGTTTGGGGATTGCCCGCGTAGATTGTGGAATCAGTCGCAATGTACACCGTGCCATCCGTCCCAACAGCCACTCCCAACCCGGGCGGTAGATCCGGGAAGGGCTGCGAAGTGGTTCCGGTTTCAAGATTGATTTGGGTAACCGGCGAACTGGTGGGGAAAGTTATGAAGTACAGCGCGGAATCCGAGGCCGCAATCGCTCCATTGTAATTTGACGGATCAGTAAGAACAGTGCTCCAGGTCTGAGCGGATGCCGAATACTTCACAATGATGCTGCCGCCGCAGCACGCACCCTTTAAGATGTTGTTGCCTTCTACATACAGATTTCCCGCCGCATCAGTGGCCAACGAGGCCGCGAACCCAAAGTACTGGTTGTTCGCGGGAAGCAGGACGGAAACTTTTTGATCCGGAGTGACCTTCCAAATCTGGCTGTCGGCGACGTACAGGTTTCCTACCGCATCCAGCGCGATGGCGCCGATATCGGAAAATACCGTACCGAGGGCCGTTCCGTCGGTGGTACCGTTATTCCCGGCCGCTACGGTGTGGGAAGACCCCGCGATCAGCGTATCCGTTCCATCTGCGTTGAGGCGCCAAATTTGACCCTGGTTCGCATAGTAAAGAATGCCGTGCGAATCGTACGCGACGGCGTTTACAGAGGTGAAGTATTGCTCGGAGGCAACCGGATCCGCCGTGGACGGAACGGTGCCGGCGATGGTGCTAGTGAAGTACTGGGGCGTTGCCGCGCACACAGCTCCGGCCAGGACCAGGAGCATACTGAGCGGCTTCGGCATTTCGCATTTGCAATTCTCCCTTGAAGCGGCTCAGATCGTCAAGAATGCCCGTGGGGCAGGTTGCCAACCTGCAGCGGGTTGCCAACCCGCGGTTTTCGCGCCGATTGGCATTGGCGCGCGGGTATCAACCTGCCACCGAGACGTGATATATTCGCCTTCTAATGAGCCTCGATCCAAAGCGAACCGTTCGAGAGCTAAAGGAACTCCGCGCCCTCACCGCCACTGAAGACGGCGCGCAGCGCGTGGCCTGGAGCGATGTCTGGCTCACCTCCCGCACTTGGTTCGAATCCAAACTCCACGGCCTGCCGGTGGAGCATCACTTCGACGCCGCCGGCAATCGCTGGGTAACTTTGCAAGGGGCTTCCGATCGCGCCCTCCTGCTCGGCAGCCACCTCGATTCTGTCCCCAACGGCGGCTGGCTGGACGGGAGCTTGGGAGTTCTCGCCGCATTGGAAGTGCTGCGCCGCATCGCGAACGAATTTAAGGGCCGCCCGCCCATCACCATCCGCCTGGTGGATTTCGCCGATGAAGAAGGCGCGCGTTTCGGCCGCAGCCTGCTAGGCTCATCCGCTTTCGCCGGCACTCACTCCGTGGAAGCGGATCGGGTCCGCACCGACAAAGACGGCATCCGCATGGATCAGGCGCTACTCCGCTGTGGCGTCGAAATGGACCAATTCCCGGAAGCAGCAATCGAACAAAAAAACGCCGCCGCTTACCTCGAGCTCCACATCGAGCAGGGTCCAGTTCTCGAGAACCTCATGATGCCGCTCGGCGTAGTCCTTGGAACCAAGGGCGTGGAGCGCCACGCCATTACATTCCACGGACAGGAAGCCCATTCCGGTGCAACTCCCATGAAAGTCCGCCGCGACGCGCTAGCCGCGGCCGCCAAGCTGGCTCTCGAAATCCGTTCCATCGCCGGGCGTCATCCGGAAGCCGTGTGTACCATCGGCAGCCTCAAGACTTTTCCTGGAATCGTGACGGCCGTGGTTGGCCGCGCGGAGTGCACTCTAGACCAGCGCGACTTGAGCGCCACCGTCCTGGCTCAAATGTATCGCGAAGCGCGCGACGCCAGCGAACGTTTCGCCAAGGAAGAAAAGTGCACCGTGGAATGGTCGCGCATCTGGAATATCGAGCCGATTCAATTCCACCCCGAGCTGATCAAGCGCTGCCGCGAGGCCATCGCCGAAACCGCCGGCGCCGCCCATCAACTCCCCTCCGGCCCCTTGCACGATGCCGCCGAGGTCTCGCGAGCCGGCATTCCGACAGTAATGATGTTCGTCCAATCCCTGGGCGGAATCAGCCACAACAAAGTTGAGGACACCTCCGAGGAACATTTGGAAATGGCCGTCCGCGCCTTCGACCGCCTGGCAAACAAAACCATGCAGTGGATCCAAGCGAATTAGCGTGCCGGTCGACAAACTTCTGGGAGGCATCTCCCGCTTCCAAAAACACGTCTATCCCGAGCATCAGGAACTTTTTGAAAAGCTGGCTATGGGCCAGCGCCCGGACGCGCTATTCATCACCTGCGCCGATTCTCGAATAGACCCGTGCCTGTTGACGCAAACCAAACCCGGCGAGCTTTTCATTTGCCGCGTGATCGGTAATGTTGTCCCACCTTACCCGGATGCAATTGGCGGTGTTTCAGCCACCATCGAATATGCGGTGGGCGTGCTACGCGTGCCAGAAGTGATCATTTGCGGCCACACAGATTGCGGTGTAATGCGAGGAGCTCTCAACCCCGATGCTCTGGAAGCCTTTCCCAATGTCACTGCCTGGCTGCGCTACGCGAAAGTAGACCACCGGGAACCGGAACCAACTCCCGAGTTTCTTCTGACCCTGACCGAAAACAACGTGGTGGCACAACTGAAGAACCTGACCTCACATCCCACCGTCGCGGATCGGCTGCAACAAGGCGATCTGGCACTGCATGGCTGGGTCTATCACATCGGTCCCGGCACGGTGACGGTTTATAACGAAGCCAGCGGGAGCTTCGAAATCACACCGCATCTGTAGTACGCTAGCCCCATGATCTACGTGATCCTTGTGGTGCTATTCCTGATTTTCATTTCCGGACTCAGAACTGCGCGCGAGTACCAACGATGCCTGGTCTTCCGGTTGGGCCGTTATGCCGGTCTGCGCGGACCGGGCCTGTTCTGGATGATTCCACTTGGAATTGAGAATAAGACACGCGTCGACTTGCGCATCATAACCAATCCCATTGAGCAGCAAGAGACCATCACGCGCGATAGCGTCACGGTGAAAGTGAACGCGGTCCTCTGGTTTCGCGTCAACGATCCTGAAAAAGCTGTCCTGAAGGTAGAGAACTTCCGCAGTGCCGTCCAACAGGTCGCGCTCACCAGTCTGCGCAACGTGATTGGCCAGCACGATCTCGACGAAGTATTGAAGTCGCGCGATAAGATCAACGCCATTCTCCAAAAAAACGTGACCGAAACCACAACGCCTTGGGGAGTGGCCGTGGAGTTGTTGGAGATGAAGGATGTCGAGATCCCCCAGGACATGCAGCGAGTGATGGCTATGGAAGCGGAAGCCATGCGCGAAAAGCGTGCCCGCATCATAAAGGCCGAAGCAGAGCTCGATGCCTCGAAGAAATTGGCCGAAGCAGCTCAACTAATGGTCGGCAATCCAGCCGCGCTCGAACTGCGCCGGATGCAAATGGTAGCCGAGGTGGGGGCGGAAAACAACAGCACCACGGTGATCATGATTCCAGCCGAGTTCGCCCACGTCGCCGGCAGCTTGTCGAAGTTTCTCGAGGGCAAGGCGAGCTAGATTAGCTTCTGATCTTGTATCAAACACGCCAGGAGGAAAACGAGAAATGTGCTTTTCAGCCGCAGCGAACTTTGTCGGCAGTGGCGTTCTGGGGACCATCGGGGTCATCACCCTGACCAAGGTCAAACACAGGCGCGAATTGCTCTTTGCGACGCTGCCGACGCTTTTCGCAATTCACCAATTCATCGAGGGGTTCGTGTGGCTCGGGTTGGACGGCGCTATGTCGCCCGCGGTCGCGCACAACATGGGCGCGGCGTTCATGCTCTACGCCCAGGGCCTGCTCCCGTTTCTGCTGCCGCTCAGCGTGCTGCTGTTTGAGCCGAACAACAAAAGCCGCAAGCGCATGCTGCCGTTCCTGGTGATCGGCGGCGCGACGACGCTCTATATATTGTGGGCGCTGACAGCCTATCCAACCGAGGTGTATGTCAAGGGAAACAGCGTCGTGTACATGAATGCAGCCACGAATAATGAAGCCGTTGCGCTGGTATACGTAATCGCAACGTGCGGATCACTTTTCGTCTCCAAAATCCCGGACATGATCATCTTCGGCGCGGTGAATTTGGTCATCCTGCTGACCGTAATGGCGCTCAAGCGGTACGCGTTCACCTCACTCTGGTGCGCCTACGCGGCCGTCGCGAGCGTGATCATCCTCGCATACTTTTGGAAGAGCGGCAAACATCGGCCCTTCCGTTACGCGCAGGCGCTGTGAACATCGCGGTCGGCTCACCGGTTGGGTATTGACGCCGCGGTACGATACCAACTACCGTTGGATCGTGCA
>Ga0187871_10000830_pt1 | contig 28472 bp, 27 predicted proteins | sample June2016WEW_16_1_FD_132988 | JGI IMG/M metagenome (GOLD analysis project Ga0187871, IMG submission 132988) | Peatland microbial communities from SPRUCE experiment site at the Marcell Experimental Forest, Minnesota, USA - June2016WEW_16_10 | ecosystem: Environmental > Terrestrial > Soil >...
ACCACCAAATGGGACAGCCAGGCGGAGCAAGTGCGCGAAATCCACGCGCGGCGGGGGATACTGACTACCCGCGACGCGGTAGTGGAAACCCGGACTTACACGATCAAGAACGTGGACCAGAAGGCCAAAACCCTGGTAATCGAGCACGCTGCCCGGCAGGATTATAACCTGCTCAACCGCAAGCCTTCGGAGAAGACCAGCAACGCCTACAGGTTCGAAGTAAAGCTGGCGGCGGACGCTACCGAGCAGTTCCCGGTGGTGGAAGAGCACGTCTACGAGAGAGCTTTTGCGATGACCGACCTCACGCCCGACGTGTTATTCACTTATGCGCGCAATAAGACGTTCAGTGACGCCGACCGCCGGCAGATCGAACATCTCGCCAACCTGAAGCAGCAGGTTACAGCCGCGGGACGGGAGATACAGAGGCTGGAAAGTCAGATCAACGACGTGGTGACCGACCAGGAGCGCGTGCGACGGAACATCGGCAGCCTCAACCAAGTCAGCGGCCAGCAGCAGCAGGTGCAATCCTATGCGCAGCGGCTTGCCAGTCAGGAATCGGAGTTGGCCAACCTGCGCGACCGCCGCGCGGATCTGGATAAGAAGCGCGCGGCGCTCGAGTCGGAAGTAACCAGCTCGATTGAGAGCATGGCGTTTTGATGGGGGAAAGCGGGACTTTACAGATGTGGGGCGGCCAATCTTGGCCGCAGCCGGCTTTCCAGCCGGCTTGGCCGCCTGAAAGGCGGCTGCGGGCATGATTGCCCGCCCCACAAGGCGAAGCGCCAGGTGTGAAATCTCTAGAGGCCTTTCTTGGTCAGGAACGCGATCAGGTCTACGACGCGGCAGGAATAGCCCCACTCATTGTCGTACCAGGAGATGACTTTCAGCAGGTTGCCATCCAATACCTTGGTCATCTGCCCGTCAACGATCGAGCTGTTCGGATTGTGCAGCATGTCGGTCGAGACCACGGGATCTTCCGTGTAGGCCAAAATGCCTTTCAGCGGACCTTCCGCGGCGGCTTTGAACGCGGCATTGACTTCTTCGGCTGTGGTATTCCGGGCGGTAATCGCCACTAAATCGACCACCGACACATCCGGGGTCGGCACGCGCATCGAATAACCGTCCAACTTACCCTTTAGCTCCGGCATCACCAGGCCGATGGCCTTGGCCGCGCCGGTGGTGGTGGGGATCATGTTCAGGGCTGCCGCGCGGGCGCGGCGCAGATCTTTGTGCGGAAAGTCCAGCACGTTCTGATCGTTGGTGTAGCTGTGGATGGTGGTCATGGATCCTTTCAGTATCCCCACCGTGTCGTGCAGAACCTTTACCACCGGCGCGAGGCAATTGGTAGTGCAGGATGCATTCGAAATGATGTTGTGCTTCGCGGCATCGTAAGTGTTGTCGTTGACGCCCAATACCAGCGTGACGTCTTCGTTCTTGGCCGGCGCGGAGATGATGACTTTCTTCACGCTACCGCGAATGTGCTTCACGGCATCCTTGGCGTCCGTGAATTTGCCGGTCGATTCGATGACAATTTGCGCGCCGACAGAGTTCCAATCGAGCTGCGCGGGGTCCTTCGTCGCGAAAACTTTGATGCGCTTTCCGCCCACCACGATGGCATCCTCTTCCGCGTGGATTTCGACAGGCAGCGTGCCCAGCACGGAGTCGTATTTCAACAGGTGCGCCAGCGTCTTGGTGTCGGTCAAATCGTTTACCGCGACGAATTCGATATCGTTCCGGTGCAGGGCCGCCCGGACTACATTGCGGCCAATGCGGCCGAACCCATTAATGCCAACCTTTACAGCCATTTCTTCTCCTAAAGTTTGAATGTGGATTACCTTAAAGGATATCAGGAGGACACTATCCGGTGCAACCGGGGAACAGGAGCGTGAAGTCCGATTTACGTTTTCGTAATCAAGCTGAAACGGAACTATTTGACTTCCGTCCCCAGCCCGGCATACTCTTCCTTCACCTTGATCACTTTGCTGCCGTTGAATGTTACAAACGTGATCTTGCCGGGCGGTTGGCCGAAGACCCAGTCTTCCAGTTCGACGCCGTCCTTCACTTCACGCGATTTGTGAGTGGGACGGCCCAACGCCATCAGCACCTGGTCGCGGTCCATGCCCTCGAGGACTTTCTTGTCGTGGATGGCCGTCTGCACTTCCGGCGATAAGGATTCGGCATACAATTCCGTGGCCGTGTGCTTGTCGAAATCCAGCACGGGCGCAAGAATCTTTTTTATTTCAGCCGCCTTGATGGGCTCCAGCGGCTTATGGAAAAGAATTTCGATGGTCGTGCCGCCGGGGGCATTGGAGTCGCCTTTTCCCAAAGGCGTCATCGGTCCGCCGCCGCCGATGCCGCCGCCGATCTGCGCGCTGTCATACCACTTGCGGCCGCCGTTGAAGCCACCGTTGATCTGCAGCACCAGTTTGTCGGAATCGATGAAGACTTTGGTGATTTCGACGAGATCGCCGACGCGTCCCGCGGGACCATACTCTCTTGAGGCTGCCTGCCATTCTTTCTTGTCGAAAGATCCGGTCGATTCGAATGCCAGGGCCTTTTTGGAGCGCGGCAGTAACTGCTTGACGGTCGCGTATTCCGCCACCAGGCCGCGCATCAACTCGATGCGATCCGGTTCCGTGAGCTTATCCGCGGCACTCAGCAGCGGGGTCACGAGGATGGCGAGAAGGGCTGTCCAGGCACGCATGTTACATCACTCCCAGGCGGGTCCAGGAGGGCGGACGGCTGCCGCCGGATGGGCGCTTTCCACAAGTACGCGAACAGCAGAAACAGAACAGCGGATGTCAGGATACTGGCTTCCGGACCATAATCGCCGCCACTCCAAAGCGTCCCGGCGGACCACCGCACGGTGAACCCCGTCAAGCCTATTGTAAGCCCGCTGACGTTGACTCCAAAGAGAGGAAGTGTGAAGTTCCAACCGAAATGCAGGCCGATCGGCAGCCAGATGTCGTGGCTACGCAGAAAAGCGTAGCCGAAGACGATGCCGAATCCCGCGGTATTGGCCAGCCCGAGCCATGTTGAATTAGGATTGCCGGCGTGCATCACGGCGAAGATCACGCCCACGGGCACGATGGTCGTCCAGCTACCCAGCGCCCGCAGCAGAACCTGAAATCCAAAGCCGCGAAACAATAACTCTTCGCCCGCGGATCCGAACAGCAGGAGCACAGAGACAAAGAAAAAAGAAGACAGGCTGGCCTGGCTTCCCGGGGCGCGCTCCAGGCGAGCCGCGTGCAGGCACAGCGGACCCGCCAGCACCAGCGTGGCCGCCCCGATCCCGCCCAGGCACCCGAACGCAAGATTCGATAGCGCGCCCTTATCCCCCGGCAGACCGATAGCGGCGATGCCCCGTTGCAGATAAATCCGCAAGCACAAACCATTGGTGAAAGCGGCCGCCAGGAGCCCCGTGACCGTGATGCCCAGCATGTATCCGCCGAGCCAAAACAGCGGCCGGCCGAGCACATAGGCCACGGCGAAATAAAGGGAAATATAAACGATGACTTTGATGGCGACCTGCAGCGCGTCCGTGCGGCTCTCGCTCACCGGGGCGCCCGCCAGGGATGACGCCGGCCTAGGGCCGACAATGCTTGGAGGGGTGGAGAACTGAGGAACATGGTCCGGCCAATGTTATAGGCGCGCGGGAGTTGCCGGCTAGAAAGAACAAGTGGCGCTTAGCTATCGCCCCCGGCGCCCGCCGCCTGCGTCTTGCGGCTGAGGAAGCACTCCCGGCAGAATACCGGCCGCCCCTGAGTAGGCTTGAACGGCACGGTGGTCTCGCGGCCGCACTGGGAGCAAACCGTCATGGTTTCGGTCTTGCCGCCGGGCCCGGCCCCGCGCTTGTTCTTGCACGCCTTACAGCGCTTGGGCTCATTCTTGAAGTTCTTATCGTGGAAGAAGTGTTGTTCTCCCGCGGTGAAAACAAATTCAGCTCCGCAATCCGAGCACTTGAGAATCCGATCCTGGAACTCCGCCATAACCCAACCTGGTTACCTCGAACGGGTTGTGGAACGGGCAGGTAGAGACCTGCCCGCCCGATGTTATTCGACTTCCCGGCGTGACTTTTTCCGGTTCCGCTTGCGGGCCAAGGCCTGCTTCACCCGCTTCTTTTCTCCCGGCTTCAAGTAGAAGGAGTGCCGTTTGACCTCCTTGATAATGTCCTCTTGCTGGACCTTTCGCTTGAAGCGCCGAAGAGCGTTTTCCAGCGTTTCACCATCCTGTAACTTTACTTCTGCCAATTGAAAACTACACCTCCAAACCCGACCAAGATTTTCTGCCGTGAGCAGAGAAGGTACTGATATCATTGAGTGGTTGGCGCACAAAGTCAAGTGAAATCTGGCGAAGAATGCTCCTCCAGAAGTGCCGCCAATACGCAATCAGCTTTTTTTCAATAGTTTAGCTGACATGGAAACTGTTTTAGTAATTTTGTTGGCGGGCGGCGCCGGGGAGAGATTATCGCCCCTCACCCAGGATACCGCCAAGCCGGCAGTGTGCTTCGGCGGCGTTTACCGGATCATCGATTTCACGCTATCGAACTGTATTAATTCGGACCTGAGACGAATTTTCATCCTAACACAGTACAAGTCGCTGGATCTGATCCGGCACATTCGCGACGGCTGGAACATCTTCTCGCCCGAGTTGGGCGAGTTCATCGAAACGATCCCCCCGATGAAACGCCTGCGCGACGACTGGTACCTGGGTACAGCCGACGCGGTCTTTCAGAATAGCCAGAGTGTGGCCGCGGAACAGCCCGCCCTGACGCTGATCCTGGCCGCCGACCAAATCTATAAGATGGACTACGGGGAGATGGTGGACTGGCATCGCCTGCATCGCGCCGATATCACCATCGCGACCATACAGGTGTCACCGCAGGAATCCGACCGCTTCGGAATTGCCGAGATCGATGCCGACCACCGCATCGTAGGCTTCGAGGAGAAACCGCAACATGGCAACGCCACGCGCTCGGTCTTCAATCCCGAGATGGTCAGCGCTTCCATGGGAATCTATGTTTTCGAAACCAAGCTCTTGTTGCGCCTGCTGCAGGAGGATGCGCAGAATCCCGAATCCGCGCACGACTTCGGTAAGGATGTGCTTCCCGGCGCGCTCGAGAGGGCGCGCGTGATCGCGTACGATTTTCGCGACATCAACGGTAAGCAGGCGCGTTATTGGCGGGATGTCGGCACTCTGGACGCGTTCTATGAAGCCAACATGGACCTGGTGGCCGTCTCCCCCGAGTTCAATCTCTACGACCACCAGTGGCCGATTCGCACGCGCATGATCCAGGCGCCGCCTGCCAAGTTCGTCTTCGCGCAGGAGGGGCGCCGCATGGGAGTGGCCGTCGATTCCATCGTGGCCGCCGGCTGCATTGTCTCCGGCGGCCGGGTGGTGCGCAGCGTGCTATCCGCCGGCGTGCGCGTCAATAGCTACTGCGAAGTTGAATACTCAATTCTGATGCCGAACGTTAAAATCGGGCGCAACAGCCGCATCCGGCGCGCCATTATCGACTCTGGGGTGCAGATTCCGGAATCGAGCGTCATCGGCTACGACGCAGACGCGGACCGCGCGCGGGGCTACACAGTGACGGAGTCCGGCATTGTGGTGGTCCCGGCCGCTGTGGGAAGCCAGGAGCCGGAAGAAAGACGGCGGGCCGGCGCGTCGGGCGCAACGCCATACTGAGTTTGCTTTCGTGGGGCGGCACTGAAGCGGGACTTAAAAGTCCAGCCCTGGAGTTTGGACATTTGGTGGGGCGGGCGTCTTCGCCTGCAGAGGGTCTCCAGACCCGATCTTCGGCGAGCGTAAGCTCGCCCAGCGGGACTTAAAAGTCCCGCCGGGTCGCTGAAGCGTGCGCCACGGGCATCGCCAGACCAATTATTGCGGCGCGTACAAAGGCGCCACGGACACCATCGTCAGTCCGGCGATAAAGAGGAAGAACATAATCAGCAGCAGCGCCTTGATCCGCGAGTCGGCCCCTTCAAATTCCTTCCAGACGAACAGGCCCCACAAGGCGCTCACCATGGCCGCACCCTGGCCCAGCGCCAGGCTGATGGCCGGTCCCACTTGCACCGCTTCCGGCGCGCTGGACGCCGCAAAATTGGCAATCGTGCCGCCACACCAGATGATTCCGCCTATCACTCCCAGGATATGCTGCTTCGGGCGGCCTTTGAAGTAATCCAAAAACTCCAGCGGATCGCCTTCTACAGGCAAATTCATAAAGAAAAGGTTGAAGATGAAAGTGGAAAAGAACACGCCTAACGCGAACACCACGCCGATGGCGTACGGGCCGAGTCCGTTCTCTCCGGCCGTGCCGCCCCATTCGCTGGACTTCGACATCACCACCAGGGGATAGAAGGATCCCATCAGGACACCGCTCGCCAGGCTCAGGAAAACACCTTTCAGGCTGACTTTCTTGCGGGTGCTCTTGGCCTTTCCCGCCTGGGCCAGCAGTTCAGCCCTGAATTGCTCCATGGCACGGTAGGCGATGGCATCCACTATGATGGCGCCCACCACCAGCGCGCAGCCCACGAACAACAGCATGGCATTGCCCTGCGGCCGGATCATGTAATTCCAAATCACTCCGATGATCAGCGCCAGCCCGATACCTACCGGAAACGCGACCGCCAGTCCCGCTACTGCGATGGCCGCCACCAGCAGCATGTTCGCCAGGTTAAATACGATACCGGCTCCGAATCCCATGGCCGCATAGCGTTTGCCGCCGTTCATCATATCGTCGAGGAATGAGAAGCCGTCGTATCCGAGCGAGCCCAGCGTGAAGGCGCAAATCAGGGCGGTCAGCAGGACGCCAAATGCGTAATCGTAGTAAAACAGCTCGAAACGCCATTTGCCCGTCATTTTCTGGGTGTTGGCCCAGGATCCCCAGCAGAGCATGCTAAAGAAGACCACCAACAAGGTCGCGATATAGGTGTGCGGTAGGATCATGTAACCCTTTGACTTGAAACCTGAGCCTACAACGTATGTATCGAGCGGGTCAAGCGGCGTGGCCGCCCCGGCGGCGCAAAAGGCAGGAGAAAACATGGACACAAAAACCACCGGCGTGGCCTTCGACGGAGCCCCTATCTGGGTGGCGAACAACCTCCGTAACAAAGTGACCAAGCCGAAAATCTCCAACGGAGACACCGGCCGTCGGCATCATCGATAGGGCCTGCGGCCACTCGCCCCCTCTCACCGACGAACCTCTCGCCGAATTCCCGCCCGGGCGCAACCATGCCTGTCCCTGTGGCAGCGGCATGAAGTTCGAGCTTGTTGCGTTGTCGCCCGCCAGCTCGTCGACGCCGTTCCCGCAGTTGCGCCAAATCGTCTCCCGCGATTCGGGAGAAAATAGAATCGTTGGCCCTGAGGTTTTCGAATGTGCACCGAGCAAAATCATAGCCGGCTTTCGCTGCTGCGAAAGTCAAGCCGGCTCGACCCTGCCATGCTGCTATGCCTGGCCTTCGCATTAATGGCTGCAATTAGCGCAGCACGGGCGCAGACCGCCACCGAAACCGTGATCCACACTTTCGCTAACTTCCCGCATGGAGCCAACCCGTATGCCCCGCTGCTCCTGGCTGCGGATGGCAACCTCTACGGAACCACCTGCCAGGGAGGGCCCGCAAACCAGGGTGTCGTGTTCAAACTGGACGCCTCCGGCCGGCAGACGATACTGCACAACTTCACGGGCGCGGCTGACGGCGGGTGCCCTTACGCTGGGGTGGTTCGCAACTCCGCGGGGTCCGCCTGAGAATCTGGGGACTTTCGGCATAGGACGGGGGCAATTCGAGGGGGCCAACATCTGGGTTTACGAACTCGGGTGGTACGACGGTGAGCAAGCTCTAATCGGCTATCGAACCGGCGGGCGTGGGTCCGGCGCGGCCTGGGCCGCAATCTCCGGAGGCGCTCCCGGCGCTTGCCGCACCTGCAAAGGCAGCGGCGACTGGGTGCAATCCGGCAGCGGCGTGACGGAGTAGTAGTTCAAGCCGTAGCGCCAGCTCCGGTGCATGCTCGCGACGCATACCTCGCCGCGCCGGGCGGCGATTTCGCGCCATAACGGACGCGCCGAATCCGCGCGATCGATCACCGGCAGCTCGACAATCTTCATGGCGATAACGACAACGATTACAGCCGCAACCATCTCCGCCAGCGCCGCGGTGCGCCGGCCGAGACCTTCCAGCGCATAAATCGCCAGCGCCAGCAGCACCGGCAGGAACCAGGTCCAGTGCAGTGCCGGCAAGGGCGCGCGCGAAATTCCTCCCGCCAGCGCTTGCGGCAACATGGGCAGCGCCATCGGTATGGCCATCAGGCAGAGTGCCGCGGCAGGCAGCACCCAGCGTGCGCGGCCGACCTCCGCCAGAGCCACCCCGATTAAGGCCGCAACCGCCGGCAACAGCGGCAGGAGATAACCGGGAAGCTTATTCCTGGAAATCGAAAAGAAGACCAGACCGAAGATTGGCCATAGCAACAGCAACCGCTGCCGGGCATCGCTATACAGGCCGCGGCGTGCCAGCAGGAGAAGCGCGGGCGTCCACGGCATGAGCGCGGCCACCAGCACGGGTGCGTAAAACCAGAAGGGCTGGCCGTGCGCCAACGATCCCGAGACGAATCGGCCGAAATGCTGCTCCCAGAAAAACGTGCGCAGGAAAACCGCGCCGTTGCGCAGGTAGCACAACAGATACCATGGCAACGCTACGATCAGGAACGTCCCAACCACCCGCGGGCGCAGCAGATCTTTCCACTGCCGCCGGCCGCACCAGGCCAACGGCAGAGTGAGTGCCAGCGGGACCAGCCCTTTGGCCAGCACCGCGATGCCCAGCAGAGCGGCGGCCAGCGGCAGGCGGCGCCGGTCTCCCGTCCGGATCCAATCGAGCGACAGCAGCATGGCCGCCGAAAATGCCGCCGCCATCGGCAGATCCGTGGTGCCGATGAAACTGTATCCCAACCAAGCGGTCGAGGTTCCCAGGACGACGGTCGCCGTCCACGCCGCGCGCGCTCCGAATTCACGGCTCAGAATCCACTGGAAGAAAATCAGGAAGAGTACCGAAAGCAGCGCCACGGGAACGCGTGGCGCCAGGTCTTCGCCGAAGCCCAGCCGGAAGGCCGCGCCCGTCATCCAATAGAGCAGTGCGGGCTTTTCGAACCATGCGACGCCCCACAGCCGCGGCGTGATCCAATCGCCGGAGCGCGCCATCTCGCGCCCGATCGCGGCATAACGCGGCTCGTCCGGCCCGAGCATCCCGGCCGCCGAAAGGCCGGTGAAATACAAGATGGCGAGCAGCGGAATCGCCAGCCACCATAACAGCGGAACGGACCTCGCGGCCTGTCCCGGCGCGGCTTCAGCCCTATTGCGGCTTCCTGGCCGCATTAAACGACCGCTCCACCATATCGTGCACGTCCGTGGATACGCCGTGATCCCGCCATAGCCAGCGCATCATCTCCGGGAAAACGGTCTGCAGCATCTTCTGGCCGTGCCGCTGAATCCCCCACTCGTAGTTCACCTCGTAGCCCTTTTCGGTAAGCGCCTGCTCCATCCGCACGTTCTGATAAAACCAATCGCGCGCCTGGTCGTAGCTGCCATCCGCCCGCAAGCTCCGGTTATCGTTACGGCCATCCACCAGGAAGATCCGGATCGGTTTTTTCTCGCTCTTGCGGATGATGTCCGGATAAGCATTGCCGCCGCGAATGTTCGTAAAGCTGCCGACGTTGCTCAGCACTTTCCGGAAAACGTCCGGCCGATTCCAGGCCACCGTGAAAGCGGCAATGGCGCCCGAACTCGACCCGCCAATCCCGTGCCGCTCCGGATCCTTCGAGATGTTGTAATCCTTGTACAGCACCGGAAGCAATTCGTCCACGATCACGCGGGCGTACTTATCGTCCAGTGTGTTGTATTCCGTGGGCCGGTTGGTGGTGTGGTCGCCCCACTCGCTGCCGCCCGGCTCAGGCTGATCGGGCCGCCTTCCGGGATTGATGAAAACGGCGATCATGACCGGCAACTCGCGGCGGTAGATCAGGTTATCCATGACCACCTGCGCGCGAACATCGCCTTCGGGCGCCATGAAGGCTTGCCCGTCATTGTAGATCATCAGGCTGGCGGGCACGGCCGGATCGTATTGCGCCGGAACGTAGACCCAATAGGTATGCTGGGTGCCGGGATAAGCTTGGCTGGCTATAACGAAGGGGCCCTTGATCTCGCCCTTGGGGACGCCATCCTGCGGGATCGCGTCGACCGCCAGCCGGTAATAGATGTCGGTGTTCGGAGCCGGGGCCATGGCCGGACGCGGCTCCTGGTTCGGCGGCGGCGCAGTACCCGGGGTCTGCCCGAGCACCGCCGTCGCCAGCAGCGCAAACATGGGGATGAGAAAGCGTTTCATGGTCTCGCAAGCCACCATAGCACACCCCCGATCGAACGATGCCGGCAGTCAGCCTTGGCTTAGCCTGAAGATGGCGCGGCCGCGTACCGAGGGATAGACCGGACATGAGTTAAGCGGAGCAGGCTTCGGGCGTGTATTCTGGAGAACAGAGGGCTCAGCAGATGGACGTCAGGCACGAGATTGCGAAACGGGTGGCAGCATTACCACCCGAGCGGCAGGAGCAAGTGCTCCAGTTCGTCGCTTCGTTGACCGATTCTCCGCAAAAGGGCGAGCGTGGCGCGGCGTTACGTCCCTTCTCCTCGTCCCTCGATCCGGCTGCGGCCCGGCAAATGGCTCAAGCGATCGAAGATGAGTGCGAGCGGGTCGATGCCAATGACTGGTAAGTTTTTGCTGGATACGAACATCGTGATCGCGCTGCTTCAGGGAGACGCCGCCACAGCGAGATGCCATGATATGGTCCTGGTAACGCGCGACCGCCACTTTCTGGAGGTCGAAGACTTGAAGACCGCGGACTGGCGCATCGCCCCGTAAACTTATCGGTGCGCACCTGTTGCATCGCATGTGCACCCACGCACCCCCCGCGCGCGTCCAAATCATGCGATGATAAGAATTAACGGAGGGTCTTTGCAGCGCGTTCTACTCCTGTCCATAATTCTGGCTTTAATTCTGGCATTAGCCTCTCTTGTGGGCGCTACCCAAACCGCTTTCATCGTCCTGAATCCGCTCGACTGGCAGCCCGGCCGTCTGCCGGACGGCTGGCAAGTGAAGGTAAATCGCGGTACGCCCAAGATTGCGACGGTGAAGGAAGGCAATACCAGCTACCTGGACCTGAAAAGCCACGATTCCTCGTTCGGCCTGGAGCGCGAAGTAGACGTGGATCCGCACCAGGCGCCCTTCCTCACCTGGAAGTGGAATGTCAAACAATTGCCCGCCGGCGGCGACTTCCGCTATGGCAAGAGCGACGATCAGGCCGCCCAGATCCTGGTGGCTTTCTCCGATAGACGCGTGCTCAGCTACATCTGGGATACCACGGCCCCCGCCGGTACGATGGAAAGCGCCAGTTCGATTCCGCTGGTGCATATATTCGCCGTGGTCTGCCGTTCCGGCGCAGCCGATCTGAACCGCTGGCTGACGGAAAGCCGCAATCTGGCCGGCGATTACGAGAAGGCTTACGGCCGTCCCGCGCCGCGCGTAAAGGGAATCCGGCTGCAGATCAACACCCAGCACACCGGCACCTCCGCCGAGAGTTGCTTCTCCGAAGTAGCCTTCCGCAGCGCGCCGCTCTCATGATCCTGGTGACCGGCGGGACCGGTTTCATCGGCTGCCACCTGGTCGAACGTCTGGCGGCACAGGGCCAGGCGGTGCGCTGCCTGGTGCGGCGATCGAGCGCGGCGGGCAACTTGCCGCGTGACGTCGAACTCGTCCAAGGCGACCTCCAAAGCGGCGCGGGGCTCAGCGAGGCGCTGCGCGGCGTGGACACCGTCTTCCACCTTGCGGGCGTCACCAAGGCCAGGACGGCGGCGGATTACGATCGGGGCAATGCCACGGCTACGACGAATCTGCTGCGCGCCGCGAGCGAATGCGGCCATATCGAGCGGCTGGTACACGTCAGCAGCCTGGCCGCTGCCGGTCCCAGCGCCGCGGATCGCGCACTCACCGAACAAGACGAAGCGCATCCCATCTCGCTGTATGGCCGCTCGAAGCTGGCCGGCGAGCACGCCGTCCGGCAATCGGCGCTGGCCTCCAGGACTGTGATCGTACGCCCACCGGTCGTTTATGGCCCGCGCGACCGGGACGTCTTCGAAATGCTGCGCACCGTGTCCCGGGGCTGGATGGCGCGGGTGGGCGCCGCGCCGCGGCGTTTCAGCCATATTTATGTGGGAGACTTGGTGGATGGCCTCATCGCGGCAGCCGATCCCGCCCGCGCCGGCGGCGGCGAGGTTTTCTATCTGGCCTACGACGCGCCGGCTTCCTGGGAAGAATTCGGTGGTGTGGCGGCGCGCTTGATGGGCCGCGATCTGCACACCGTGACGGTACCGCGGACGGCAGCCTACGTCTTAGGTCTGGGCGCCGAATGGGGGGCCCGCTTCACCGGAAAGCCCGGTATCGTGTCGCGGGACAAGGTACGGGAAGCCTGCTGCGCCGGCTGGGTCTGCGATCCTGGCCGCGCCCGCCGGGAACTGGGCTTTTGCGCCTCCACGGGCCTGGAAGAAGGATTGCGCCTGACCCTGGGCTGGTACAAGGAGGCGGGTTGGTTGAAGTTTTGAATCTGCCGGCTAGCCGCGGTTTCTGGCCTGTGGATAAAGTGGTCCTGCCCTATTACGCCGCGGCCAGTGTGGCCATTGTATGGTTCTGGAACCGCCTTCCCGAACCCGGGTTGTTGCTGGCCTGGCATCTGGCGGCGATCGGGTTAGCGTTAGTCGCGATCCGTAGCGCCGGCCGCGCCAGTTGGATCTTCCGGCATTGGTATCCCCTGCCCTACGTGGCCTGGTGCTACCGGGAGATGGCCGTGCTGATGCCCGCGCTGCGCGGATGGGAAGCGGACGCGGATCTGGCGCATTTGGACTACCGCCTCTGGGGTGCACATCCGACCGTTTGGTTGGAACGAATTAGCACACCTATCCTCACGGAATACCTGCAGGTCGTTTACACCTTGTTCGTGCCGGCCGTGCTGTTCATCGCCTATCTGCTGTGGCGGCGCGGACGCTACGCCGATTTCCGCTATTACGCATTTCTGATCGCCCTGGGCTTTCTGGTCTCCTACGTGGGTTACGTGCTGGTGCCCGCGCGCGGCCCGCGCTTCTTCCTTCGCAACTTGCAAACCATCGAGTTGAAGGGACTCTGGTTCACGCATGTGCTGCAATTGACGCTGGACAAATTGGAATCCAAGGCGTGGGATTGCTTTCCTAGCGGCCATACGGAACTCAGCATCCTGGCCTGTTGGGGTAGCCACCTGATCTCCAAGCGGCTATTTTGGATCTATTTCGCCTATACCTTGTCCATCATTTCTGCTACAGTTTATCTTCGATACCATTACACCATCGACCTGCTTGCCGGGGCCGCCGTGGCCGGTCTTCTAGTGCTTGTCGCACCATCGTTATACCGAATCTTAGGAAAAGGGGCCGCTTAGTTGGGAGACGTCGAAATCGTCGCGGTTCAGGACAAACAATCGTTGCAGCAGTTTGTGGAACTTCCGTACCGGTTGTACCGCCACCACCCCTACTGGGTGCCTCCATTACGGATGGCCCAAAAGGAGTTGCTGAACACCAAGAAGCACCCGTTTTACGCGCACGCCGAGTTGCAATGCTTCCTGGCGCGCCGGAATGGTGAAGTTTGCGGCCGGATAGGCGCCATCCTGGACCGCAAGCACAACGAATTTCACCACGAGGAGGCCGGCTTCTTCGGCTTTTTCGAATCGACGGACGACGTGGAGGTGGCGCGCGCGGTGCTGGAGGCCGCCCGCAAATGGCTGCTGGAGCGCGGGGCGAAAGTGATTCGCGGCCCCGTCAGCCCGTCCATGAATTACGAATGCGGCATGCTGGTGGAGGGCTTCGACGCCAGCCCGAACGTGATGATGCCCTATAATTCGCCGAGCTATCCGCGCATGCTGGAGGCCGTGGGCCTGCGCAAGTGTAAGGACCTGCTAGCCTACTGGTCTACCCCGACGGAAGTGAATGGCGCTAAAGTAGAACGCGTCGCGCGCCACGCCGCCGGCAGCCAGGGCGTACACATCCGCACCCTGAACATGCGGGAGTTCGACAAGGAAGTGCAGGACATATGGAAGCTTTACAATTCTACGTGGGCGCGCAATTGGGGCTTCGTCCCGATGACCCGCGAGGAGTTCCTTCACGAAGCCGCTGAAATGAAGCAGATCCTCAAGCCGGAACTGGTCCTGGTGGGCGAGGTGGAGGGGCGCGCCGTAGGTTTTGCGCTGGCCCTGCCCAACATCAATCTGGCCCTAAAACACGCCGGCGGAAATTTGTTCCCACTCGGACTCTTCAAAATCCTGTATCATCAACGATTGATCAAAGAATTGCGTGTGGTCGCCCTGGGCGTCATTGAAGAATACCGCACCGTGGGCGTCGCGGCGGGATTCTACGCCGAGTTGATTCGCAATGCCCGGCGGCTGGGTTACGGACTGAGCGAAATGTCCTGGATATTGGAAGATAATATACTTATGAACCGGTCCCTGAAGACCATGGGCGCCAAGAAATACAAAACGTACCGAATCTACGAATGGAATTGAGAACGATGCGCAGCTCTTCGACTACCGTCACACAGAGCCGGAAAAACGGGAGTAGTCACGCCCGCTCCACCGACCTCTTCGACAAGTGCCGGAATTTCACGCGTCCGGGCGACCTGCAGGCCGCCGGATTGTACATGTATTTCGAAGTCTTCGGTGAGCGCGAAGGCTGCGGACCCGGCGAGGTCCGCATGGGCAACCGCAAGGTGCTGATGTTTGGCTCCAACGATTATTTGGACCTGATCTCTCACCCCAAAGTAAAAGAGGCCGCGGTGCAAGCTCTGCGGAAGTATGGCAGCGGATGCAGCGGCTCGCGCCTGCTCAACGGCACACTAGACCTGCACGTAAAGCTGGAAGCCGAGTTGGCGGCTTTCGTCCATAAAGAAGCGGCCATCATTTTCGGCACCGGTTTCCAGGCCAATTACGCGTCGCTCGCGGCGCTGGCCGAAAAAGGCGACGCGCTGCTCTGCGACCACAATCTGCACGCCAGCCTGGTGGAGGGCGCCTTGCGCTCCACCGCGCGCACGGTGCGCTTCCGCCATAATGATCTGGACCACCTGGAACGCTGCCTGGAAAACTGCCCGCCGGAAGAGCGGATCCTGATCGTTTCCGAAGGCGTGTTCAGCATGGAAGGCGATATCGCCGATCTGCGCGGCATCGTGGCACTCGCCAAGCCCTACGGCGCGCGCATCTACGTGGATGAGGCACACGGCATCGGCGTCCTGGGGCCCACGGGGGCAGGCGCGGCCGAACATCTCGGCGTGCTGGACGATGTCGATATCATCATGGGCACGTTCAGCAAGTCGCTGGCCTCGGTCGGCGGCTTCGTGGCATCCTCCAAGGAAGTGGTCGATTACCTGAAGCACACGGCGCGGCCGTTCGTATTTTCGGCCAGCCTGCCGGCCGCGTCGGTGGCAGCCGTAGCAGCGGCTCTCGATGTCATGCGTAAGGAACCCGAGCGCCAGCAGAGGTTGCTGCACATCGCCGGGCGCCTGCGCCAGGAACTCCGCTTGTGCGGCTTTCCGGTGCTGGATGGCGAAACGGCCATCGTGCCTGTGGTTGTGCAGAACGAAATCGATCTCTGCCGTCTTTGCAAGGCTCTGCTCGATGAAGGCATCTACATCAATCCGGTCCTGCGGCCGGCCGCCGCGCAAAACCTCCTGCGCATCTCCTGTACCGCCGCCCACACTGAGCGGCAGGTCGAACGCCTGGTGGATACGCTGGACCGCGTCGCCAAGCATCTTGAGATCGAATTCTAGGGGATCGCCGCCGGTCATCGAAATGTCCGCCCGGATGCTCCGCTTTTTCGCCACGGCACTTTTCGCGTATGCCTTGGCCCTGTTCCCCGCCCTGTCGCAGCCCAGGTACGACCCCGGCGCAACCGACAGCCAAATCAAAATCGGCAGCATTATGCCCTACACGGGCGCCTTTTCGGAATACGGCGCTACCGGACGCGCCGAAGCGGCCTACTTCCAGATGGTCAACGAGCGCGGAGGAATCAACGGCCGTAAGGTCCAGTTCATCAGCCTCGATTCCGGATCCGATACCGCCAAGGCCGTCACTCTGGCGCATCAACTGGTGGAACAGGATCGGGTTTTCCTCACGGTGGGTATCTGGGGCACGCCGGTCAACATGGCGATCCGTGCCTACATGAACGAACGAAAGGTGCCACAGCTCTTCGTAGCGGCCACGGAGTCGGCGTTCGACGACCCGTCTCATTTCCCATGGACGATGGGCTTCCAGGCCAGCAAGCGCACCGAGGGCCTGGTCTATGCGAAGTACATCCTGCGTAACCGGCCGGCCGCCAGGATCGCGATCCTCTACGCACGCGATCCTTCCGGCCAGGAATGGCTGCAGGGCGTCCGCGACGGGCTGGGAGGGAAAGCGTCCACGACGATCGTGAAAGAGGCGAGCTTCGACTACTCCGATCCGGAAGGGCTGGACGCCCAAATCGTGGCGCTGAAGAATTCGGGCGCGGATGTTTTCATGAACCTGGCGGTGGGCAGGCTGGCCACGCGAGCCATCCGCAAGGCCTATGACATCGACTGGCATCCCCTGCAGTTCATCCCCAACGCGTCCCTTTCGGTGGCCGCTTTCCTGGAACCGGCCGGGCTGAAAAAAGCGGCCGGAATCATCTCGAATGCCCGTTCCAAGGGTTGGCTGAAGCCCGCCTCCAACCAGGATCCCGCGGTGCGCGCGTTTTTGGAATGGATGCGTAAATATAATCCAGACGCCAGCCTCCGGGATGCCAACAACGTGTATGGCTACGAAGTGGCGCAGACGCTCGAAGAAGTTCTAAAGAAGTGCGGCAACGAGCTGACGCGGGCGAACGCCATGAAACAAGCTGCCAGTCTCGACCTGGAGCTAGGCATGCTTCGTTCCGGAATCCGGATCGCCACGAGCCCGACCGATTATCAGCCGATCAAGCAGTTGTATCTGATCCAGTTCGATGGCCAGGACTGGGCGCCGCTCAAGCCGGAATTGTGACTTCGGCTTAGAGCTTCGCCATATCCACCAGCGCGCGCCGGCTGGCCCACTCGGCCCCGACTTCGGCGATCACGATGCGGTCCCGGTCGTCCATGAGTTGGCGCAGAATCTCTTTGAGCTCGACCGCCGTATAGGTGCTGCGCAGAGCCCATTGATTGTCGAGTACCTGCTTAGCTTCCAGCGTGCGCAAGCGCTCCTTCAACGACCGGTAATCGCCGGAGTGGAGAAAATTACACGTTACCAGGTAAAGCTTGAGGGCCATCGAGAGCATTGTAACGCCAAAAGCGAACAAAAGGCGAATACGCAATGGCCGAGATCCACCGGTAGCGGTGCAGAACAGCCGATAACAGCCGGTTTACTCGTTTCTTTTCATATCCTTCGGGAATGGTGAACCGTTTGCAATCCAAACCGGCAAGAGAGCTGCCGACCAAGGCGGCTCAACAAGGAGGATATATGAAAAGCAAATTGCTCGCGGTTCTTTTACTGGCCGGAAGCTCGCTGTTCGCTGCGCCGGCGGTGGTTGTTGGAGTCGGCGTAGGCGTGCCGGCCCCGGCTTATGCGCCGCCGGTGGCTCGGGCGGCCGTGGTGCCGGCGGCGCCGGGTCCCGGATACGGGTGGGTCGGTGGATACTGGTATCCGGCCGGCGCGCGTTGGGCATGGCGCGGCGGCTATTGGGCGCGGCGTCCATATGCGCGCGCCTACTGGGTCGGGCCGCGTTATTATGGCCGTCGCTTCTACCCCGGATACTGGCGCCGGTAGACTGCCCGACACCCGAGTATTTACTTCACGACAATCGTAACGGTGTTCGATTGGAGGCCGCCGGAGCTTGCCACCACCGGCTGATTCCCCGGCGCCAATCCGGCGGGCACCGTTACAGCCATCTGGTATAGCCCCGCTACATACGGGGGAGCCGCGATCGAGTAAATCACATTGGCATTCAGGCCGCCGATCGTCACCGTAACCGGCGCCGTGTCATAGTAGGGAGGGCCCGGAGGCACGGTTTGTCCCGTAACCAGTGCCGGCATGGTTTGCCCCATCCCAGTGGTGTAAAACACCAGCGTGTCGCCCGCGGACGCCGGATTCGCGGTGGTTACCAGCGAGAAGTTATCGTTCTCAAACGCAAAGTTATACAGTGCGGGCGCCACCGCGGCCACGTTCAGCATAACCGGCGCGCCGGCGCCATTGGCGTTGCTGAGAATCAGCGGCTGCGAACCGGTGGGAGCGCCGAACGGTAACAGCGCGTCCACCTGGTACTGAGATACGTACAGGAGGCGCGCGCCGTGCCCGCCCAGAGTCACCGACACTCCATTCAGCGGACTGGGCAGCGATCCACCCGGCCAGCCGCTTAAATCCCCGGTGACCGCCGCCAGGTTCGTCCCGTAGATTTCCACCAACTCGCCGGGCGCGAAGGTAAACAGGTTCTTCACTTCTACGATCGGAATGACCGCGGCCACCGCCGGCAGAGCACTGTTGGCGGCCGCCAGCGGTGCGCTCATCGTGCTGGCCGCGACCACATCTATCTGGTGCGCCGCCGGATCGGCTACCATGCCATTGAGCGATGCCAGTCCGGCGCCCGCGGCCACCGTGGTCACCCCATAAGCGTTACCCGATCCCGACGGATCGGTCGATACGGCCGGCGACGGCACGTTGCCGTCGATATCTATCCCCGCGATCTGTGCGCCCGCGGCCAGGCGGTAGTTAACGTCGAAAACCACAGTTCCCGCCAGCACGGCGCCGGACGCCTGCCGCAGGGTGTGCAGGCCGATCCCGGAAGCCGCGCCGGTGCCCGCGAAGCCCGGGATTTGAAACGTCATAAAGTCCGTCTCGCGGAGTTGCCCGGTGAGAGGCGCGGATGGATTCTCGACGGTGTCCACATCCACCGAGAAGCCGGGGGGACCGAGCAAGATATTCTGGACGGCCTGTACCATCTGCGCATTCTGCATGTCGATCTGAGTGGCCGGAATAGCTAGCACGCCGGCGCCGCCGGCGGCCGAAAGAGTACCTGGCATGATATTCGCCGCAACCGCGATTTGTCCGCCCTCGCCTTGACCGGCATAGATCCGCATCCCCGAGAAGGTCACCTGCGCGGGAAACTGATAAGTCAACTGCATCGACACTTCCGCGGAGGTGATGGCATAAGCAACGCCCGTGTAAGAGACGATAACGCCAGCCGCCCCCGTGCCGGCGCTCGAATTCACCACCGCCATCAAAACCACCGTTTGCGCGGGTTGCAGCGTTGCGCTGATGGCGCCCGCCGGCTGGTCGGACGTCGCCACCGTAACGGCATACTGGCCGGGATTCGCCAGCAGCCCGCTGAGCACGGCCAGCCCTGCCGTATCGCCGGGCATCACTTGCACCTGGCTGGAAATCCGGCCGGTGCCCGCCGCCGCCAATACCGGCGAGGCCGTGCCGATGTTCGTCGCGAGCAAGAACGCGGCGCCGCCGCCGGCGTTCGCGATACCCAAGCCGGTCACGGTTTGGTCCTGGGAGAATCGATAGGCGAGGTCGAAATCCACGGAGCCGGACAGCACCGTGCCCGACGCATCCTCCACCACGTGGAGCAAGAGGTCCGTGGTGCCCGAATCCGCGCCTGAAGTCGTAGGCGGAGGGGACGTCACCGCGCGAAACAAAATTGTCTGCGCGGTCTGCGCCGGTAACGGTGAAGTCCAGGCCAGCGCAAATAAAAGAGCGGCTGCGATGCGGATGCGTTTCATCTTGCCAACGATCCGATTATCGCATCTACCGGACGGCTCCCCGGCAGCGCGCCACCGCGTCCTTCCAACCGGCGAACAGCCGGTCGCGAGTACCGGCGTCCATGCCTGGTTCGAATCGCCTCTCAGCCCGCCAGAAGCTTTCGAGTTCGCCCACGCTCTTCCAGAAGCCCGTCGCCAGGCCCGCCAGATAAGCAGCGCCCAAGGCGGTGGTCTCGATGTCGGCAGGGCGCACGATGGGACAGCCCAGGATATCGGCCTGGAACTGCATCAGGAAGTTATTCGCCGCGGCTCCGCCATCCACACGCAGTTCCAGGATGCGCTCTCCGGAGTCCGCCTGCATGGCGTCGATCAGTTCGCGCGTCTGGTAGGCAATGCTCTCCAGCGTGGCGCGTACAATGTGCGCCCGATCGCTGGAGCGTGTCAGGCCGCAGATGACGCCGCGCGCGCCCGCGTCCCAATAGGGCGCCCCCAATCCCACGAATGCGGGCACCAGGTAGACGCCGCCGGTATCCGGCACGGTTGCCGCTATGGCCTCGGATTCCGATGCGGTCTGGATCAGCCCCAGTTTGTCGCGCAGCCACTGCACCGCGGCCCCCGCCACGAACACGCTGCCTTCAATGGCGAATTGCGGCGCATCGCCGGTGGACGCGGCGCGCGTCCCCAGCAGGCGATTCCGCGACACCGGAAGATGTGCGCCCGTGTGCATCGACACGAAACATCCGGTGCCATACGTGTTCTTGGAAAGCCCCGCCCGGAAGCAGGCTTGCCCCGCCAGCGCCGCCTGCTGATCGCCCGCGATACCCGCGATCGGAATCTCCGCTCCGAAGTGCTCGGCATCGACGGATCCCACCACCGCGCTCGACGGCGCGATGCGCGGCAGCATGGCGCGCGGCACATCGAGGATGCGCAGCAGTTCGTCGTCCCATTCACCCGTTTCCAGGTTCATCAGCATGGTGCGCGAAGCGTTGGTGACGTCTGTGACATGCGCCGCGCCGTTCGTCAGCTTCCAGATAAGCCAGGTGTCCACGTTGCCGAACAGCAATTCGCCGTCGCGCGCCTTCTGCCTCGCACCCGGGACGTTTTCGAGGATCCAGCGGATTTTACTGCCGGAAAAATAGGCGTCGATCACCAGGCCGGTGCGCCGCGTGATATCGGCGGCGGCGGAGCTCCGCGCCAACTCCGCGCAATAAGACGCGGTCCGGCGGCATTGCCAGACGATGGCCGGCGCCACCGGACGGCCGCTGGCGCGCTCCCAAACCACGGTTGTCTCGCGCTGGTTGGTGATGCCCGCCGCCACAATCTGGGCGGCCGTGGCGCCTGCCCGATCCAGCAGCAGCCGCGCCGCATAAAGCTGCGCGTTCCAGATCTCGTCGGCGTCCTGTTCCACCCATCCCGGCTGCGGATAGCGGCAGTCGACCGGCGCGGACTGCATCGCGAGATTACGCCCGGTTTCGTCATAGAGCGCGGCGCGCGCGCTGGTGGTGCCCTCGTCGAGGGATAAGACAAATGACATGCGGCGATTATAGTAGCATGGTAAGGATGCGGCGCGTCCCGGCCATCCTGCTGCTGTTCTTGTTCAGCTTCTCGCCGATCGGGCCCGCGCTGTTTGTGGACGGCGAATCGAACCTGCCCGCCTGCTGCCGCCGCGATGGCAAGCATCACTGCGGCATGATGCCGCCCGAGACGACGGGCATGGCTGACGCGCCGTCGTCCGGTCCGGCAGTGGATGCCCCGCGTGCCCGATGCCCTTTTTTCCCGAACGGCGGCGCCCTGCTTCCCCACTCCGAAGCGGCGCTTCTGACCGCGTCCCGGGCGGGCGCGATATCCATGGTCGGCCAGTTCGCCACAGCGGCGCAGGTTGAAGCAGGCTACCGAACTTCCGTTACCCGCTCCCACCCCAAGCGCGGCCCCCCTCCCACTCTGTTTTCCTAACGGGGCAGACCTCCGGGTCTGCGTGGGTCCTCCAGGGCCCGCTGCGCCTAAGTGTGTCTATGTACTCAGGAGGGGAATTGAAAACCTTTATATTGTTGTTCTTATTGTTATTGCCCGCGTACGCAGCCACAAGCTCGCTACAGGGCATCGTGCACGATCCACAGCACCGCCCGATACCCAACGCGCAAATATCCATTGGCGGCCAGACTGTAACATCCGATGCTAATGGGGAATTCCGGCTCGATAACCTCCCGAACGGAACCTATCAGGCTACCGTCTCAGCGCCGGGCTTTCAGACTTTGCAGCGAACGCTCACGGTGGCCGCCGGCAAGTCGCCTATCGTCCACTTACAACTGGAAATCGGGCAGGTTAGCGAGACCATCGAGGTGTCCGGCGCGGCCAGTAAGCTTCAGGCGCAGACCTCGACAGTACAAACCATGGTTACGCCCGCCGAGATCGCCGAGACACCCGGCGCCGATCAGACCAACAGCCTCGCCATGATTACGGATTTCACGCCCGGGGCTTACATGGTGCATGACATGCTCCACATGCGCGGCGGCCACCAGGTGAACTGGTTCTTCGACGGCATTCCGGTAGTGAATACGAACATTGCGGCCAACGTCGCCCCGCTGATCAATCCCAAGAATGTAGAAGAACTCGAAATCGAACGCGGCGGCTATTCGAGCGAGTATGGCGATCGAACTTATGGCTTCTTCAACGTGGTGACGCCTTCGGGATTCGAGCGCGACAAGGAAGCCGAGCTGATTCTATCCGCCGGCAATTTCTATTCGACCGACGATCAGTTCAATATCGGCGGCCACACGCAGCGTTTCGCCTACTATGCCAGCGTCGACGGAAACCGTTCGGAACTGGGGCTGGGCACTCCGGTATCGCAAGTCATTCACGACCAGAGCGGCGGTGTAGGCGGTTTCCTGTCGCTGTTATACAATCCCAGCTCGAAAGACCAGGTGCGCTGGATCGCCTCGCTGCGCGAGGATCGTTACCAGATTCCCAACCTTCAGGAACAGGAGGCTTCCGGCATCCGCGACCTGGATCTGGAACAGGACGAGTTAGCCGGCTTTCACTGGGCGCACAGTTTCTCCGATGGCGTGCTCTTCTCGCTGGCGCCTTACTTCCACTTCGACGTGGCCCACTATCTGGGCGGGCCCAACGATACTCCGTATGTCCTGGACGACAATGGCCGGTCGGCTTACTTAGGTGGCCGCGCGGTGTTGCAGGCGCAGAAGAAGCGGCACAATGCGCGCGTAGGAGTGGAAGTATGGGGCCAGCACGATAACACCTTTTTCGGCCTGACCGCGAATCCCGGCGGCGCCGCGCTGAGCCAGCAGGAAAACCACTGGGCCAATTCGGACGCCGTCTTTCTGGAAGACCAGTACAAAGCGTCGGCGTGGCTCACCCTGGATCTGGGCCTTCGGCTGACACACTACAACGGCCTGGTGAACGAGAACGCCGCCGACCCCCGCTTGGGCGCTTCGTTAAGGGTTCCCTGGCTGCGTTGGACCCTGCACGGTTACTACGCGTATTACTACCAGCCGCCGCCCCTCGACAGCGTGGCCGGTCCGTTATTGCAGTTCGCCATCGCGCAGGGCTACGGCTTCGTTCCACTGCATGGCGAACGCGATATCCAGAGCGATTTCGGAGTGAGTATCCCGTTGCGCGGATGGGCGCTCGACGTGGACCGCTTCCATACCAGCGCGGTCAACTTCCTGGACCATGATGTCATCGGTAACTCCGGTATTTTCATTCCGCTCACGGATCTCGCAGCCATCATCGGCGGTACCGAAGTGACCATCCGCTCACCGCGCCTCTTTCACGTCGCGCAACTGCGCGTGGCTTATTCGAATCAGATTGCGCAGGGCACCGGGCCCATTACCGGCGGCCTGCTGGAGTACGCGCCATCCGGCTTCTTCCTGCTCGATCACGATCAGCGAAACACCATTACGTCGGTCTTGTCGCTGACCCTTCCCTGGCATATGTGGGCGACGCCAGCCTACCAGTTCGGTTCCGGCTTCGAAAACGGCGACGGCCCGGCCCACTTGCCGCCGCACAACACGTTCGATCTCTCGATCGGCAAGCGCATCGGCGAAACCTGGACGATTTCCGCAAACGCCGTGAACATCGCCAACACACGCTATCTATTGGACACCAGCAACACCTTCGGCGGGACGCATTATATCAATCCTCGCCAGATCTACGGCGAGATCCGCTACCGATTCCATTTCTAAACCGCGGGGCAGGGGTCCTCGCTATAATGTCGTTATGTTCTTTCGCAGGCACCGCCCAACCGAACCGACATTCCAGGAGCGGCTGGAAAACCTCAAGCGTGCCGGATTCAGCGTCACGCCCCGGCCGGACGGCACGGTGCTCGTCGCGAAGGGGGAATGCGCGGTCGCGCTACGCGAAAAGGATGGCCAGGTTCAACGCGCCGAACTGGCAGGCATTCTGATGGGCGGCGAGATCGGCTCCCTGGTGGATGGCGGCTATCAGAAATTCTTTCGCACGCCTTCGGGAAAGACCAAGCCCGCGCTGGCTTCGGAGTTAAAGGCGATCCATGATTTCGAGGAAGACCTCAAGCAGGCGCTGGGATTGGAAAGCCTCTACAACGAGTCGCTGGGCACTGTTTCGACTTACTACCTTTACGACCGGGTTAAGGATCGCGACCGCGGCGTACCCAAGCGAGTTTGGGAGCAATAGCAACTTGGACGCGTGACTTAAAAGTCGCGCCGGCACGCTAAGGCGTGCGCCACGAGCCTGAAAAAAAATTGGTTCCAAGTGATCCGAAGCTCAGCCTGAACCCGACGCCGGCATGCACGGCTCAGAGCTTTGCAGCCGGATCACCGGCGATCACTCCTCGGCTCCCCACCGCCCCTTTTGAGAGCGGCGGATTACCGCCTTGAAGGTCGCCCGCGTTCACTCCGGCTGGAACCCGCATCTCGCAACGGCCTTTCGCTCCCCCGCGACGACTGCCCGTTTCCAGACCGCCGTTCCGGGATCGAAGTTCCCGGCCTGCCGCTTCGATGCCTTGCCGAACCTTCGCCAAGCCCGTTCGGCTTGCGGCTCCTTCGCTCTCCCCGGTTAGCCCCGGCTCGGGCGGTATCGACACCGCAAACCCGTTACTTGACTACAGTTCCGCAATCTCAACCAGCCCCCGGATCCCGACTCCCCTTCAGGGCTTTTGTGCCCTTCCGGATCGACGTGGTACCCGGCCGCCGATCGAGAGGCTCACCTCCCGGATGCGTCCGATAACCCTTCGCTCCCCGCCGCCTGACCTATTGGAATAGTTTCGGCTGCGGATCAACGTTCCAGACTCGCTTCGCTTCCGTTCGGCTCGCTGTTCCTCGAACCTCTTGGAACCAAGTGCCATGTTCGCTCCAAACACCGTTACAGTCAAATGAATTTCGCGCCCGCGCGCCGGTTTTCCTCAAGATTGTCAATCCGTATTTTGTTACAGTTGCAAGCCACACGCCGTGAATTGTTTGTGGATAAAACAGGCGCCTCATGCTTTGTTGTAGCGCTGGCGGCGTCCCGCACAGCCACTATAATGGTGGGTTCGAAGGAGACCATCATTAAATGCCAAAGCACGATCCGGCGCACATAGGACGCCGCGGGCTTCTGAAGGCATCGGCCACCCTGCTCGGGGGCGCGATCCTTGGTACCCGCGCCAAAGCCGCGCCGGATCCGCCCTTCCAGAACGTCAACACCAACTCCAGCCCGTCCACGCTGAAGATCACCGACCTGCGCATCGCCACGGTGCGCAAGCCCGGCCCCAGTCCCTGCACCATCATCCGGCTCGACACCAACCAGGGCGTCTATGGACTCGGCGAAGTCCGCGACGGCGCCAGCGCCACCTACGCGCTCTTCCTGAAGAGCCGCGTCGCCGGCGAGAATCCGCTGCGCATCACCTATATCTTCGAGAAGATCAAACAGTTCGGCGGCCACGCGCGGCAGGCCGGCGGAGTGGTGGCCATCGAAGAGGCCCTCTGGGACATCGCCGGAAAGGTCTACGGCGTACCCATTTACCAAATGCTCGGCGGCAAGTTCCGCGACAAAGTTCGCATCTATGCCGATACGGAAGAGTCCGACGATGTGATGGAATACGCCAAGCGCCTGAAGATTCGCAAGGAAGAAATGGGCCTCACGTGGCTCAAAATGGACCTGGGCATCAACATGGTCGCCAAGATCCCCGGAACCGTGACCATGCCCTCCGGCGAGACCACTTGGGAGCGCAGCCAGTTACCGCATTTCTTCACCGCGGCCGAGGTTACCGAAAAGGGGATCGAAAAACTTTGCGAATACGTGGCGGCGGCGCGCGAAGCCGTCGGAATGGAGATTCCGCTCTCCATGGATCACCTTGGCCACATCGGCGTGAACTCCATCATCCGGCTGGGAAAGGCCTACGAGAAATACAACCTGTCCTGGATGGAGGATGTGATCCCCTGGCAATATACCGATCTTCTGCAGCACATCACCATGGAGAGCCCCACGCCCATCCTCACGGGAGAAGACATCTACCTGAAGGAGCCCTTCCGCAACCTGTGCGAGAAGCACGCGGTGAGCAAGATTCATCCGGACATCTCCACCTCGGGCGGCATCCTCGAGACGCATAAGATCGGCGACCTCGCCATGGAATACGGTGTGCCGATGGCCATGCACTACGCCGGACTGCCGATCGGCGCGCTGGCCAGCGTGCACTGCGCCGCGGCCACCGAGAATTTCCTGGCATGCGAGAATCATTCGCTGGACGTCCCCTGGTGGCAGGACCTGGTCGAAGGCATCGAAAAGCCCATCATCAACAAGGGCTTCATCACGGTGCCTGACAAACCCGGCCTCGGCATCACCCTCAACGAGGATGTCGTGCGCCGGCACCTGGCGCCGGATTCGGGCTATTTCGAGCCCACGCCCCAGTGGGACAAAGAACACTCGTGGGACCGGCTGTGGAGCATGGCCCCGAAGCGGGAGAAGCAGGAGAAGCAGGTGATGGGTTGTGGGTGATGGCAAGCACCCGGCACCCGTTTCACCCATCACCCATCACCCACCACCTATCACCCGTTCTCTCCGTATTCGCACTGTATCTATCGCTCGTCCCGCTGTGCGCCCGGCCGCAGGACACCCGCCAGATCTTTGAGAGCGGCCAGCACGCCTTGGATTCCGGCGACCTGGCGGACGCCGAGAAGGATTTCCGCGCGGTGCTGGCGGCCGAACCGGACAACGTGGGCGCGCACGGCAATCTGGCCGTCGTGCATATGCGCCGCAAGGAGTGGGGCGCGGCCCTGGCGGAGTTGCGCTCAGCCGAACGCCTGGCTCCCAAAATGCCGGGGATTCGGCTCAATATCGGGCTGGTCTATTACCGGCAGGGCGACTATGGGCGCGCCATTCAGCCCTTCGAGTCGGTGGTCCGCGATCAGTCCGAATCCACGCAGGCGCGCTATCTCCTGGGCCTCTGCTATTTTTTCAAGGAGCGCTACGCCGACACGGCCCATACCCTGGAACCGCTGTGGCCGCGCGAATCCGCGAATCTGAATTATTTATACGTGGTATCCATCGCGGCCAACAAGGCGGGATTCGCGGATCTCGACCAGCGCGCCACCGCGCGTCTGATAGAAGTGGGACACGACTCCGCGGAGTTCCACTTGATCGTCGGTAAAGCGCACGTGGGCGCCGGCCTCTACGCGCAAGCCATGGATGAGTTTCAGCAGGCCGTGCGTATCGATCCAAAGCTGCCCCTCGCGCATTACTTCCTGGGGACCGAATACCGGAGGCAAAACGATTTCGAACCAGCCCGGCAGGAATTCCTGAAAGATATCGCCATCGCGCCGGACGTGGCCTACGACTATGACGAGCTCGGCGCGGTCTGTTACGCTCTGAACCAGATTCCGGAGGCCGAGCGTTACTTCAAAGAGGCCTTGCGCCTCGACCCAACCATGGCCACCTCCGATTACGGGCTGGCGAAGGTCTACAAGCAGCAAGGCAAATTCGCGCATGCGCTCGACGCGCTACGTGCCGCGGGCGCGATCGATTCGCGCAGCGCCAGCGTCTACTATCTGCGCGGTCAGATCCTATTCGCCATGGGCCGCCGCCGCGAGGCCAAATCCCAATTCGATGAAGCCGCCCGTCTGAAACAGGCGACCCGTGACGAAATGGAGCGCAAGATGAGCGGCCAGCATCCGGCGGACCCGCAACTGGCGCGCGAGGATCAGTAGGGGCGAGCTTGCGCTCGCCACAGGAGTTTGGACTTTCGTGGCGCACGCTAAAGCGCGCCGGCGGGACTTTTAAGTCCCGCAACGGCGAGCTTTAGTTCGCCATGCGGCGAGCCTACGCTCGCCAAAGGATCGGGTCTGGAGACCCTCTGCAGGCGTAGACGCCTGCCCCACCACGGCGAACTGAAGTTCGCCGCAGAGCGAGCTTGCGCTCGCCGCAGAGCGGGACTTAAAAGTCCCGCCAGCACGCTAAAACGCGCGCCACGGTTCACCCGCCGCCGAGCAGGCCTTCTACAAACCCCTTTTCAAGCGGCCACGTGCCGGTTACGCGTGTGCCCACCTGGTTGAAGCTGCCCGAAGTCAGCACGCCGCTGAGATCCGTCGGATTGGGCGTCTGGTGCTCGCGCGCGATCATGTCCCGCAACATGCCCGTGATGCCGGCGAGCTGCGTCGCCAGCGCCGCGGCCTGCTGGGCGGAACGGCACTGGACGGCCCGCCGCGCTTCAAAACG
>Ga0187871_10000833_pt1 | contig 28413 bp, 29 predicted proteins | sample June2016WEW_16_1_FD_132988 | JGI IMG/M metagenome (GOLD analysis project Ga0187871, IMG submission 132988) | Peatland microbial communities from SPRUCE experiment site at the Marcell Experimental Forest, Minnesota, USA - June2016WEW_16_10 | ecosystem: Environmental > Terrestrial > Soil >...
GATCTTGAAGCCGCTGCCGAGCGCGGTGTTGTCGCCGATGGTGCGTAGTCGCTCGTAGGCCGTCTCAGAGAGCACCTGATCGGCCGGGTGGAAGAGGTAGGCGTAGGCGCGCTGGCCACTTCGTCCGACGCGACCGCGCAGTTGGTGCAACTGACCGAGACCGAGTCGTTCGGCGCGGTCCACGATCAAGGTGTTGACCGTCGGCAGGTCGATGCCCGACTCCACGATGGTGGTGCACACGAGCACGTCGAAGCGGCCCTGCCAGAAGTCGACCATCACGCGCTCGAGGGTGCCCTCGTCCATCTGGCCGTGCGCGATGGCGACGCGCGCGTCGGGCACCAGCTGACCGAGCCGGCGTGCCACCTGGTCGATGTCCGAGACCCGGTTGTGCACGAAGAAGACCTGACCTTCGCGCAGCAGTTCTCGCCGCATCGCCTCGACGACGGCCGCTTCGTTGAACTCTCCGACGTGCGTGAGGATCGGCCGTCGATCGGCCGGTGGCGTCGTGATCATGGAGAGGTCGCGAATGCCGACGAAGGCCATCTCGAGGGTCCGCGGGATCGGGCTGGCGCTCAGTGTCAAGACGTCGACACCAATCGAGCGGGCTTTGATCGCCTCTTTGTGCGTCACGCCGAAACGCTGCTCCTCGTCGACGACGAGCAGTCCGAGGTCCTTGAAGGCGACGTTGTCCGAGAGCAACCGGTGCGTACCGATGACCACGTCCACGCTGCCGTCTCTCAGTCCGAGAATCGTCTCGTTGCTCTCGATGTCGTCGACGAATCGACTGAGCATCGTCACCGTGACGGGGAATCCGGCGAAGCGGTCACTGAACGTGGCGAAGTGCTGGCTCGCCAACAGCGTCGTCGGCACCAGCACGGCGGCCTGCTTACCGTCCTGGACCGCCTTGAAGACCGCGCGGATCGCGACCTCGGTCTTGCCGAATCCAACGTCGGCGCACACCAGGCGGTCCATCGGTCGGGTCAACTCCATGTCGGTCTTCACGTCCTCGATGGCCTGGGCCTGATCGGCCGTCAGCGTGTAGGGGAAGAGGTCCTCCATCTCGCGCTGCCATTCGGTGTCGGGAGCGAAGGCGTGGCCGACGGCGACGGTGCGCTGCCGGTAGAGGTCGACGAGCTCCTGAGCCACGAGGAAGGCGGCGGCGCGCGCCTTGGCGCGGGTCTTTTGCCATTCGGCACCCCCCATACGCGAGAGCGCCGGGTGCTCCCCTCCCGAGTATGGCGTCAGCGCGTCGATCATCTCGGTCGGCCAGTAACTACGCCCGTCCTTGAACTCGAGGATCAGGTAGTCGCGTGTCGTGCCGTTGATCGCCCGCGTGGTCGTACCTGAGAATCGGGCTACGCCGTGTTGACGGTGCACGACCAACGAACCGACGGCGAGGTCGTCGAAGAATCCGTCGACGTTGCGCGTGCGCGTGCGTGCCGCGCGGTGCACGGTCCGTCGTCCGGTGAGGTCGCTCTCGCTCCAGACGACGATCTCGGGGTCATCGACGCTGAAGCCCGACGCCAGGGAACTCTCGATCACAGTGAGGCGCACGTCGAGCACCCGGGTGGCGTCGGTCGAGACCTCGAGGCCCTCGCCGCGCAACGCGTCGGCCATTCTCTCGACCGCCGAGGCGTTCGACGTGAGCACCACGCCGCGACGCGTCGTCGACCACCCCCGCACGTGCGCGGCGATGCGCGCGGCGTCACCCTGGACGATCGGCGGCGACGTGAGATTGAGCGATCCGCTGACGCCGGCGAGTGACGGGTCCAGCGCGACGTCGAGGCGCCCTTCGAGCACGTGCGACCAACTCCGGTGCAGGAGCGGAATCTCCGAGGTCGCCTGCCACGTGGCCGCGACCGCGTCCGTCAGTTCGCGCTCTTCGTCCAGCAAGTCCGTCAACCGACTCTGCACGCGGTCCGGTTCGACCACGACCACCGACGCGCCGACGAGTTCGTCGAGGAGCGTTCGGGGTTCGTCCACGAACAGCGGCATCCATCCCTCCATGCCGTCGAAGAGTTGCCCGGTGGCGAGGCGGTCGAACGTGGAGCGGCCCCACGGCATTGCGTCGATCAGCCGTTCGGCGTGTTGACGCGCATCCACGCTCAAGAGCCATTCGCGCGCCGGCGCGACAACCGCCTGGTCGAGGTCGCGCAGCGATCGTTGGTTGGCGATGTCGAAGGTCGTCAGTCGCTCGATCTCGTCACCGAAGAAGTCCAGGCGGATCGGCTCGTTCCCGTCGGCGGGCCACACGTCGACGATGCCCCCGCGCACCGCGAACTCGGCGCGGTGTTCGACGAGGCTCTCGCGGCGATATCCGTTGCTCGCGAGCGCGGCGATGAAATCGTCACGGTCCAGTTCGCCACCTCGACGAACGATGAGCGGCGCGGCGACCGGTTCGGGCGAGAGGATCTGGGCGATCGAGCGGGCCGAGGCGACGATGACCCGCGGAGCGCGGCCTTCGGCGATGCGCCAGCGCAGCAGCGCGCGCGTCGCCATCGCCTGATTGTCGGGACTGACGCGCTCGAGTGGGTGCGTGTCCCATCCGGGCCACAGGGCGACCTCGTCGTCGGGACCGAGCAGTGCCGCGACCGAGTCCCGGAGTTGTTCGGCTTCGTTGGACGTGGCCGCGACGCAGAGCGTGAAGGGGTTCTCGAGCGCGTACGCGGCGATCGAAAGGGGCGTCGCGAACGAACTCGGTGCGAAGGTGCCCCGGGCGTTGTCGGCCCGGATCGCTGGGGCGACGCGTTCGAGGACCCGGCGCAGGCCCGTTGCGTCACTCACGATCGGTTGACGCGTTGCTGGGCATCCTCGAACTCATAGTCCAGGAGTGTCTCGAGAGCGTCGGCCGCCGCGGTGACGAACTCGGCCATCGCGAGCTTGCGAGCACCGGTCGGACGCTGGAGCACGTAGTCGGCGCCCTGCTCCTTGGACGGCGGTTTGCCGATACCGATCCGCAGTCTCGAGAAGTCCTGGGTGCCCAGCGTCTTGGCGATCGATCGCAATCCGTTGTGCCCGGCCAGTCCCCCACCGAACTTCAACTGCAACCGTCCCGGTTCGAGGTCCAACTCGTCGTGGGCGATCACGAGGTGGGTGAGATCCTCCAGAGACGTCCGGCGTAGCAAGGGCGCGAGTGCGGCCCCGGACTCATTCATGAACGTGGTCGGCACGGCCAGGGTGACGGGGCCGCGCTCGGTGGGAACGGTGGCACTCAACGCGCGTTGGCGACTCTCGTGCCTGAGTTGCACACCTCGTCGCTCGGCCAGGAGGCGCACGGCGTCACCGCCGACGTTGTGGCGTGATCCTTCGAACTCAGAACCGGGGTTGGCGAGGCCAACGATGACCAGTGTGCTCGCACTCCCGCGTCGGTCGTGGTCGCGAAAGCGCCGAAGCGCCACGACGGTCTATTCCGTGACTTCGGTCGGCACCACCTCGGCGTCCGCCTTGACGACGGGGGCCGTGGTGCGACCGGGTCGCGACGTCACGACGGACACCGTCGCGTCGCCCGCCGGCTCGACGCCCTTCGGCAGTTCGAGCTCTTCGACGCGAATCGTGCCGCCGACCTTGAGATTCGAGATGTCCACGTCGATGTGCGTGGGGATCTGGTCGGGTCGTGTTCGCACTTCGATGGCGAACATCTGCTGGTCGACCTCCCAGTCGGCGTGCCGCACTTCGACGGCATCGCCGATGATGTGCAGCGGCACCTCGACGACGACGGGCTGGTTGGGGTCGACGACCTGGAAGTCCACGTGGGCCACGGTGCCGCGCACCGGATGGCGCTGGATGTCGCGGGCCATGACGAGGAACTTCTTACCGTCGGCGTCGAGCTCGATCAGTGAGTTGATGCCTTGTTCGCCGGAGACGGCGGTGCGAAACGACTTGGCCTCGACCGCGATCGTCAACGGCTCCACGCCTTCGCCGTAGACGACGGCCGGGATCGATCCGGACAGACGCAGGCGACGGGCGTTGCTCGAGCCCTTGGCCCGAGTGGTGGTCGCGTTCAAAGTGGCGTGTGACATCAATACTCCTATGAGTGGCTGGCGCGACACTGGCGCGCACAGGAAATACAGTCTAGCCGCGCGGCGCGCGAGGGCCTCAAGGCTAGAGAAGGTTCTCGCCGCCGAAGATGTCCGACACCGAGGCGTCCTCGAATATCGCCGATATCGCGTTGGCGACGATGGTGGCGATCGAGAGGATCTCGAGGTTCTCGAAGCGGCGCTCGGGGCCGAGCGGCAAGGTGTCGGTGACGATCACACGGCTGATCGGTGCGTTGAACAGACGGTCGACGGCCGGCGGCGAGAAGACGGCGTGCGTCGCCATCACCCAGATCTCCTCCGCGCCGTGGGCCTTCAGGAGGTCACAGGCCGCGACGATCGTGCCGGCGGTGTCGATCATGTCGTCGATCAAGACGCAGTGACGGCCGTTGACGTCACCGACGATGTGGCGCGCCTCGGCGATGTTGGCCTGCCCGCGCGGTCGGGTCTTGTGGACCAACGCGAGATCGCAGCCCAGGTGCTGCGCGTAGCGCTCGGCGACCTTCACCCGACCGGCGTCCGGGGCGACCACGACGAGGTCGTGGGGGTTCTCGGCGTGGGTGATGAGGTACTCCTCGAAGACCGGCGCGGCGACCAGGTGGTCGACCGGGATGTTGAAGAAACCCTGGATCTGGCCCGAGTGGAAGTCCACCGAGAGCACGCGACTGGCGCCGGCCGCCTGGAGCATGTCGGCGATGAGCTTCGCGGTGATCGGCTCGCGACCGGCCGACTTGCGATCCTGGCGGGCGTAGCCGTAGTTGGGGATGACCGCGGTAATGCTCTTGGCCGAGGCGCGCTTGGCGGCGTCGATCATGATCAGCTGCTCCATGATGGCGTCGTTCACCGGCGTGGCGTGCGTCTGGACGATGAAGACGTGGGCACCGCGAATCGATTCGTCGAAACGGCAGTGGATCTCACCGTCGGCGAACTCACGGAGGTTGCCCTCGGTGAGCGTGACGCCCAACTTGTCCGCGATGTCCATCGCGAGGGCCGGGTGACAACGCCCCGTCACCATCACGAGGCGTCGTTTGGCGAGTGTCTCCACGCGGCCAGCGTAATCGCTAGAGAGCGGTCGCCTAGGGGGTCCGGTACGTGAAGGGCGTGACGACCTCACTCGAGGCGATCACGGCGCCCGGTGCGAGCACGACGAAGGATTCCACGCGAGCCTCGGCGCCGATGCGCGCGTTCGTCGCCTCGACCGTGGCCACTTGGGCGAACTCGCCGACGAACACGTCGCACAAGATCGCGTTCGGCCCGATGCGCGCGCCGCGCTCGATGACGCAGTGGCCCTTGAGGACCGTGCCGGGCAACAGCGAGACCTCCGGGGCCAGTTCGACGTCGGCGTCGACGTAGGTGTTGAGCGGGCTCCAGATCACGACGCCGCGATGCAGCCACTTCTCGTTGATCCGACCACGCAGCACCGATTCAGCCCCGGCCAATTGGACCAGGTCGTTCACACCGGCCGCTTCGCTGGAGTCCTCCAGTAACAGCGCCTGGGTCACGTGACCGGCTTCGTGCAGGACCGCGATGAGGTCGGTCAGGTAGTACTCGTTCTTCGCGTTCTGTCGACCGACGCGGCGCAGCGCCGGTCCGAGCAGGCTCGCGCGCACGACCATGATCGACGTGTTGATCTCGGTGATCAGGCGCTCGTCGGGGCTCGCGTCTCGTTCCTCCACGATTCGCGCGATCGCCCCGTTCTTCGCGTGCACGATGCGCCCGTAACCGGACGGGTCGTCGACCTCGGCGGTCAAGACCGTCAACGCCGCCTGACTCTCGCGATGCACGTCGAGCAGTCGGGCCACCGTGCTCGGACGTAGGAGCGGCGTGTCGCCGGGCAGGATGAGGACGTCGCCGTCACTCGTGCCCAACTCGTCGTCGATGGTCGGCAGCGCCACTGAGACCGCGTGGCCCGTGCCCAGCTGTTCGCTCTGCTCGACGAACATCAGGTTCACGTCCGCGCGCGCCCGTTCGGTCAAAGCCTTCTCCACCCACGTGGCGCCGTGGCCCACGACGACGACGGTGGCGCGCACGTCCTCTTGCGCGGCGGCGTCCAAGACGTACAGCACCATCGGTCGACCGCACAGGTGGTGCAGTGGTTTAGGACGGGTCGACTTCATCCTCGTCCCCTCGCCGGCGGCGAGGACTACGACACAGGTTGGGCGACTCACACCATTATCTTTATCATTTTGCTTCTACGATTCCAACCATGAGCGATTTCACGTACGACGAGTTCGCCTATTTCCACGAGAACCTGAGCGAATGGAATCTCAAGACGGAGGTGCCGAACGTTCGGCGGTTCTTCGTCACCGTCGACGGTCTGCGACAACTCAGTGGACTGCGCTGGGGCGACGGCGACCCGGAGATGACGCTGCTCCACGGCGGCGCGCAGAACGCCCACACCTACGACACGGTCGCGTTGGCACTGGTGCCGCACTCACTGATCGCCCTCGACCTGCCCGGTCACGGTCACTCCGACCCCTCGATCTATCCGGCGTCGGCGATCGCGAGTCACGCCCTCGACGTGGCGCGAGCACTCGAACAGCTCATCACGCCGCCGAAGCCGTTGGTCGGCATGTCGCTGGGTGGCCTGACGGCGTTATTGGTCGCGCACGACCGGCCGGACCTGGTGAGCGCCTTGGTGCTCATCGACATCACGCCGGGCGTCAACGCCGAGAAGGCCCGCCACATCACGGACTTCGTGAACGGACCGACGTCCTTCGACGACTTCGACACGCTGCTCGCGCGAACGATGGAACACAACCCAACGCGATCGGAGTCGTCGCTGCGTCGCGGTATCTTGCACAACGCCGTGCAGCGTCCCGACGGGTCTTGGGTGTGGCGACACCAACAACACGGCAAGTCCGAACTGACCGCGCCCGACGCCGGCGACCTGTGGGAGAAGCTCTCCGAACTGTCGATCCCGGTCACCTTGATCCGCGCGATGGGACCGGGATCGGTCGTCGACGACGAGGACGAGGCCGCGTTGTTGCGACGACTGCCGAACGCGACGATCGTGCACGTCGCGGACTCCGGCCACTCGGTCCAAGGTGATCAGCCACTGGTACTGGCGGCACTGCTCGCCCACCACGCTTTGGGGGTCCCCTAGCTGGCGGGGGAGGGATCGAACCTCCAACCTACGGATTCAAAGTCCGTCGTTCTGCCGATTGAACTACCCGCCACCACTGATGAATCAACAATCTTCGGAGATTCTTAGCGAATGTCTGGAGACGCTTAACACCAACCAGCAACACTAGAGCCTGTACCACTGAGCAGAGAAAGACTTCGTGACCACCGCACCATCGTCGAACTCCTACATCGCGATCGTCGACGACGACGCCGCGATTCGTAGCGCCCTCGGACGGGCCCTGCGGATGGAGAACTACGACGTCGATCTATTCGAAGACGGCGTCACCGCCCTCAAGTCGATTCAACTGCGCGCGCCGGACGCCATCGTGCTCGACCTACAGCTCCCCGACATCGACGGACTCGAGATCTGTCGCCGCATTCGTCGCTCTGGTGACGCGACTCCGATCCTGATGCTCACCGCGCGCGACGCCGTGAACGACCGCGTGGCCGGTCTGGACGTCGGCGCCGACGACTACCTCGTGAAGCCCTTCGACTTGGCCGAGCTGTTGGCGCGGCTGCGCGCGCTGCTGCGTCGCCACAACCTGATCGAGGGCGACGGCGCCGTCCTGCGCTTCGAGGACCTCTCCCTGAACCCCCAGACCCGAGAGGTACACCGCGGCACCCGCTCGATCGAACTCACGAAGATCGAGTTCGACCTACTGGAACTCTTCTTGCACCACCCGCGACAGGTCCTGACGCGTGACCAGATCCTGGACCTCGTCTGGGGCTACAACTTCGACTCCGGGACCAACTCCCTGGCGGTCTACATTGGCTATCTCCGACGGAAGCTCGAGGAGGCCAACGAGGTGCGGCTCATCCAGACGGTGCGCGGCGTGGGTTACGCGCTTCGCACCACGTGACATTTCGCTCGCGCGTTATCACCGCGACGGTCGCGGCCGCGGCCATCGCGGTCATCCTGGCCTGTTTCGCCTCGTACTTCACGACGCGCAACTCGTTGATCCACTCGGTGGACGAGTCGCTCCACGCCGAGGCCGAACAGGTGACGGACCACCACTTCTTGCCCGCCTACGCGGTCCTCGTGCTGCCGAACGGCCAGACCATCCCCGCTTCGTCCAGTCTCGTTGACGCGACGGTCCTCTCCGTCGCCAAGGGCAAGAGCGCGCAGATCTTTCGAACGGTCACCTTCGGGAATCACAACTACCGAGAACTCATCGTGCCCGTGGCGGCCGACTCGCTCATGACGTGCGCCGGTGGCGTCGAATGCGAAATCAAGACGACGTCGGCCGAACTGTTGATCACCGACATCGACGGCCAGGTGAACGAGCTCAATGGTTTGATCCGCACGTTGACGCTCGTCGCCACCGGCGGACTCCTGCTCGCGTTAGGACTCGGACTGTTCCTCGCGCGCACCGCGCTTCGTCCGCTCGAGGAGGTCACCAACGAGATCGAGACCGTCGCCGAGACGAACGACCTGGGCTATCGCCTCACCGAGGGCGACGACGACGAACTGGGACGACTGCGACGCGTGTTCAACCGACTCCTCGCGACCGTGGAGAGCAGTCAGGTCCTGCAGCGCCAGTTAGTGCTCGACGCCAGTCACGAGCTGCGCACCCCCCTCACCTCGCTGCGCACGAACGCCCAGGTGCTGAGTCGCGCGCAAGAACTCAACCCCGACGACCTGCGTCAACTGACCGACGACATGGTGACTCAGGTCGATGAACTGGCGGCACTGGTCACGGACCTCGGAGAACTCTCGCGCGGCGAACGAAGCGAGGGCGCCGTCGAGACCCTGCGATTGGACGAATGTCTGGATGAGTGCCTCGACACGGCGCGCACCTACGCGCGGATCAAAGAGATCACGATCGACGTCGACGTCGAAGCGTCGAGTGTGCTCGGACGACGTGACCGCCTCGAGCGGGCGATCTCGAACCTGCTCACCAACGCGATCAAGTTCACGCCAGAGGGCGGTCGCATCGTGGTCGATTCTCGTGACGGCACGATTTCGGTGAGCGACAGTGGCCCGGGCATCGCCGAGGCCGACCTGCCGTTCATCTTCGACCGGTTCTGGCGATCGGCATCGGCGCGCGCCATGCCCGGTTCGGGACTCGGTCTGTCGATCGTGGCCCAGGTCGTCGCCGAACTCCAGGGCAGCGTGTCGGTGGACCACGACCCGACGCTCGGAGGGGCCCGCTTCAGGATCACGTTGCCGATCGCGGACATTCCGTAGAACTCGAACAACATTGGGTCAATTTTGCGGCGGTTCTTAACGTTTCACTTTCTTCTCCTTAACGGGTGATGGGAGGATTTGTCCTAAGGAGATCGATGACCCCCGCTCAACGCACCCCCCAACAGCGCGATCGACGTTTCGCACGGGTCCGTCACGTCACCCAGGCGATCTTCCTGGGATCGTGCGCGACATCGGCGCTCTTCGTCGGGTACGCGGCCGACGCCGCCCACGTCACGACGACCGTGCCCGTGACCACGAACCCGACCACGACGAGCGAGGTGACGACCACGGCGCCGAGAACGACGACCACGGTCCACGAACGCACCACGACGACGACCGATCCCTCGAGCGCCACGACGGTGCGCACGACACCCACGACCGTGAAGAAGGTCACGCCGACGACGGCCTACACTCCCCCGACGACCGTGCCGGTCACGACGACGACGGTGTGCTCGTCGACGCCGTCCGGTCGGGTGATCTGTTATTAGGTCCGTGATGAAGTTCGAGATCTGGGGCCTGAGTGGTTCACTCGCCACCGAACACGAGAGCCAGATGGATGACGCGACGAATCGCCTGTGGTACTGGCTCGACGCCGTCGACGCGGCGTGCAATCGGTTCCGCGACGACTCCGAACTCTCTCGACTGAACGAGGGCCACGGTGCCACGACTCCGATCAGTTCGACCCTGGAGCTGGCCCTCGTGGCGGCGCTACGGGCCGCGGACGCGACCGGTGACATGGTCGACCCAACGGTGCTCCCGGCCCTGATCGCCCTGGGCTACGACCGCGACTTCGACGAACTCGCCAACGGCGATTCGATCCTCGAGCACGTGGCGGTGCCCGCCATGGGACCCTCAGCCATCCACCTCGACCTCGAAGCGCACACCGTCATGCTCGACCCGCCGTGTCAACTCGACCTGGGAGCCAGCGCGAAGGCCCTCGTCGTCGACCTCGTCGCCGATGACGTCGCGCAGTCCGGCGGCGTGGTCGTGGAACTCGGCGGCGACGTCGCGGTGCGCGGCCAAGGACCACAGGGTCCGTGGGCCATCGCGGTCAGCGACTCACTCGTCATCGACGGTGAAGAACCGCGCGTCGCACTGCGCCACGGCGGAGTGGCGACGTCGTCCACGGCGGCGCGCACCTGGCGCGTCGGTGAGCGAACCGTCAACCACATCGTCGATCCTCGCACGGGGCACTGCGCCCGGGGCCTGTACACGACCGCGACGGTGAGCGCGAGTGACTGCGTGTTGGCCAACGCGTTCGCGACCGCCGCGCTGCTGTGGAACGAAGACGCCAGTTACTACATCGCCCAGGCCGGATGGTCGGCCCGTCTCGTGCGGCGCGACCGCACGTTGGAGTTCGTCGGTGGCTGGCCCGAAGACGAGGCGGCCCGGTGATCGCCCTCACCTCGCCCTACCTCTGGTACGTCACGCGCGCGACCGGACTCGTCGCGCTGGTCCTGTTCACCATCGTCGTGTGTCTCGGCACCCTCGTCTCCAACCGCGTCGGCGGCGGCAGCGTCGGTCGCTTCGAACTCAACGAACTGCACCGGTCGGTATCGATGATGGCGATGGCGTTCCTCGTTCTGCACGTCGTCACCACGGTCATCGACAGTTACGTGCCCACCGGCTGGCTCTCGACCGTCGTGCCCCTGACCTCGCCCTACAAACGCGTCGACGTCGCCCTCGGCGCCGTCGCGTTCGACTTGATTCTCGCGGTGTGGGCGTCGAGTCTGATGAAGTCGCGCATCGCGAACGGATCGTGGCGGTTCGTGCACTGGTTCAGTTGGCTGGCCTTCATCGCGGCGATCGTCCACGGTTTCTTGATCGGTACGGACGCTCGGTCGGGCATCGGTCTCGCCGTGGTGACGAGCTGCGCGTTCGCCGTGGTCGTCACCGCCCTCTGGCGCTACGTCAAACGGCCGCCTCGCGCGTCCGGTCGAACGGCGTTGTCGCCGCTCGCGACCCATGACGAGTCGAGTAGTCGGGCGCGACGATGACGATGACCCTCTCACTGGCGCGCGTGCTGCACGGAGCATCGGGACGGCCGCTCTCACTGCGCGAACACGAGGTGGCCTTCACCACCCTGGTCGTCGACGACCTGTTCGAGGAACTCGTGGCCTCGGGGCTCGCCGGGCGTGGTGGTGCCGGCTTCACGACGGCGCGCAAGGTGGAGTTGATCCGGAACCAACGCTCTCGGCACAAGGTCGTCGTGGTGAACGCCATGGAGGGCGAACCGATCGGTCACAAGGACCGCACACTCCTCTCGGCGAACCCGCACCTGGTCCTCGACGGCGCCGAGTTCGCAGCGACGATGATCGGCGCGCGACGGATCGAAGTGTGCGTGTCGCGCGGCGATCCGACGATCGTGCACCACGTCGAGCGGGCACTGCGCGAGCGCGCGCGTCGTCCGGGGGCTCACGAGTTCGTCTTGAACACGCCACCGTGGCGCTACGTCGCGGGCGAGGAGTCGGCGCTCGTGCACTGGCTGAACGACAACGAGACGATGCCGCAGTACCGGCCAACGCGCCCCAACGTGTTGCACGTGGGCCGAGCGCCGGCGTTGGTCGTGAACGCCGAGACCAGCGCCCACGTCGGGCTGATCGGCCACTTTGGCGCCGCGTGGTTCCGTGAGGTGGGCACGTCGTCGAGTCCCGGGAGCACTCTGGTGTCGGTCTCCGGCGCCGTCGAGCGTCCGACCGTGCTCGAGGTTCCGCTCGGCTCGAACCTGCGCGCGTTACTGCGCGAGGTCGGCGCGATCGCCGATCCCCAAGCGATCCTCACCGGCGGCTACGGGGGCGCGTGGCTCTCCGCCCGACACCTCGACGTGCCCTACTGCGACGAGGCCCTTCGACCACTGGGCGCGGCGGTCGGTGCCGGCATCCTCGTCGTCCTCCCGCAGGACGCCTGCGGACTCGCCGAGACCCGCCGGGTCGTCGAATGGATGGCCAATGAGAGTTCTCGTCAGTGCGGCCCCTGCGCCTTCGGTCTGCCCGCCCTCGCCGAGGACCTCGGCTCCTTGTTGCGCGGGTCGCCGGACGCCCGGGCCGTCCTCGCCCGGTTGCAGAGACGCTGTTCGGTCATCGAGGGTCGCGGCGCCTGTCGCCACCCCGACGGCGTCGTGCGACTCGTGGAATCGGCGCTTCGGGTCTTCGCCGACCACGTCGAGGACCACGTGACGGGACGACCCTGTGACTCGTTGGCCCCGTGGCACTGGGTGGCCGTGCCCGAGGTCGAGCACGAGTCGGAGTTGATCTGGCAATGAGCCGGCGAGTCGAGCACATCGTGTTGAAGGTGAATCCGATCCTCTGTGACGGATACGGGCACTGTCACGAACTGGCGCCGGAGCTGGTGCACGTCGACGAGTGGGGCTACCCGATCATTTCGGACCGACCGACCCCGACCAGTGAGCGCTCCGTCGTCGAGTCGGCTCGCTTGGCGGTGCGCGGATGCCCCCGTCAGGCCCTGCGAATCGAGCGCACGGACGATCCTCGCTAGCCGATCAGTGGCTCAGGCCATCTGGGCGACCAGGCAGTATCGAGTAAGTTGTATCGAGCCATGGGATCACTAATCAAGAAGCGCCGTAAGCGCATGCGCAAGAAGAAGCACAAGAAGATGCTGAAGCGAACCCGTTTTCAGCGTCGCGCCGCCGGTAAATAGTTTCGTTCGGCGCCTATTTGGGCGTCGTGGTGAGAGTGGACAACTGGAGAGGGCCCTTGGGGCCGGTCATGTCCCAGCGGCTTTCCGTCGCCCCCAAATGGCCCTCGACGAACATCGACGAGCCTGATCCGGCGAGGCGTACGTCAGGTCCGATCTCGGCGCGCAACCACGCGAGGGTCGAAGCCAGTCGCGGCTCGACCCGGCCCGCGGGCTCTTCCAGGTGGTTCGTGCCCGACGGAGACCAGCCGTCGGCGCGCATCTCGTCGTAGGCGCGGTAGCTCTGCGCGGTCGAGACGCCGAAGTCCGGCACGATGAGCGTCAGGCGTCGTTCCTCATAGGGCAGTTCTTGGACCATCTCGCCCACGCCTTCGACGAGGGCGCGTCCGCCGTGCTGGCAGAACGGCACGTCCCCACCGAGCGTGACCGCCACGACGTCGGGCACTCCGCCGGCCCAACGAAGGATCGCCGCCGCGTCGGCGCTGCCGCCCCCCAGTCCGCCGCCGACCGGGATCGACTTCTCGACGCGCACGCCGGCGCGGCGACCCACGAGACGGAGCGCCCGCACGATGAGGTTGTCCTCGCCGGATACGACGTCGGTAGTGAAGGGATTGAGGACCTCGAGGTGATCGGCGCTGTCGTCGACGAAGAGCACGTCGTGGAGTCCGATCGTGGTCATCTCGCTGCGCAGGTCGTGCAGACCGTCCTCGCGCCGTCCGAGGATCTCGAGATTCCACGTGAGCTTGGCGTGGGCCAACAGTTCGATCACCGCGCGGCCGCCAGTCTCGCGAACTCCTCGATCGTGAGCTCCTCGGGCCGTCTCGTCTCGGCGACGTCCGCGCGTTCGAAGACGCCGTCGCTCGACCACCCGGCGAGCGAGCGGCGCAGCATCTTTCGGCGTTGACCGAAGGAGGTGCGGATGACCTCGAAGAGGTCGGCCTCGCTCACGAGTGCCGGATCGACCCGGACGTGGTCTCGACGCACGATCGAGACCAGCGCCGATTCGACGTTGGGCTTGGGCAAGAAGACGCTCGGGCTCACCTTGCCCACGACCCGGGCGTCGGCGAAGTACTGGACGCGCAGCGACGCCGCGCCGTAGGCGTCGTCCCCGGCGTGGGCGGCGAAGCGTTCGCCGACCTCCTTTTGCACCATGACGAGCATCCGGCGGATGAGCGGTTCGCTCTCGAGCAGTTGCAGCACGAGCGGCGTGGCCACGTTGTAGGGAAGATTCGCCACCACGACGGCGGGGCGGCCCTCGAGGATGCTCGCGTAGTCCGCGCTCAGCGCGTCGGCGTGGTGCACGCGCACCCCGTGGGGTTCGACGACCGAGCGCAGCGGCTCGAGGAGGAAGCGGTCGACTTCGATCGCGTGGACCTCCGCGCCGGTCTCGACGAGGGCCAGCGTCAGGGATCCCAGACCGGCGCCGATCTCCAGGACGAGGTCACCCTCGCCCACCTCGGCGAGGCGCGCGATCCGTCGCACGGTGTTGGGGTCGACGACGAAGTTCTGGCCGAGCGCGCGCGAGGGCTTCAGACCGTGTTCGTCCAACAGGGCCCGGAGTTCGGTGCGCGTATGGGTCACCAAGAGACTTTAACGACGACGACCCCTTTGGCCAATGGGGCCAGCTCGGCGAACTGCACCGTGTCGAGGTCGACCACCCGATTACCGTGGGCCGCCTCGCGGTCCGACGCGATGCAGTGCACGACCTTGCCGGTGGCGAGGTCTCGAATCGTGATGCGCGTGCCGCGCGGCAGGTACCACGTGGCGCAGCGCCCCGGGATGTAGCGATACCACGTCGCGTCGCCGATGCGGTACTTGCGCGGTCTCTTCTTCTTGTGTTTCACCGTCGTGGTCGTGACCGGCCTGCAGATCGTGGTCGTCGTGGTCGGCGGCGGCGGATTCAAGGTCGTCGTCGTCTCGCCCGCGATCGTCGTGGTCGTCACTTCGGTTGTGGTCGTCGGCGGCGCCGTCGTCGTGGTCGCGACACAGGTCGGTTTGGTCCTCTTTCTCACTGTCGTCGTCGTCACCGGCCGGCGGTGGTGCCTCTTCGTGGGCCGCCGAGTGCTCACCGTAAGCGTGATGGTCGCGTGCCAGCGCACCCGCGTGCCGGCCGCCGGCGACTGGTGCAGGACGACGATCCATTTGCCGTCCGAACTACCTGGTCCGCGGGTCTTAAAGAACAGTTGGACCCGGGCCATCACCGCGAAGGTCCTGGCCCGCGACAGGCCGATGAGCCGGGGAACCCGGCGCGGCCCGTGGGGGTTGGCGAGCGACGTGCGCACGGTCGCCTCGAAGTGCCAGGGCACCACCGTGCCGGGCCGGGGCGACTGGCCCACGGCCTCTCGCCACGTCCCGTTCGAACTGCCCGGTCCGGTCGTGACGAAGTAGAGCGCGTCGTGGCGCATGACGGCGAAGACCTGGGCGCGGCTCAGTCCGATCAGGTCGGGCATGTGGCGTCGGGCGTGCGTCGAGGCGTTCGCCACCACGGGCGTGACGATCACCGCGGACGCCACCAGTGCGACGATGATCAGTACCGACAACGGACGCCACGGCGCCCGCGGGTTTGATGCCCTCAGATCTCCACCCTCCGCCACGACACTGGGATGTAGCCACTCCCCCGGCCCACAACGCTACGAGAGGGTGGGGCCCGAGGCAACTCCCGGCGACGAGTCCCCTCAACTACCTGATCGGCGGCGCTTTATCCTGGTGGCAACCGGAAAAGGCGGGCCGTGTTCGCCCTGGTCGCCTCGCGGACCTCGACGAAGCTCTCGCCGCGCAGTTCGGCCACGTACTCTCCGACGACCGTGACGTAGGCCGGTTCGTTCGCCTTCCCCCGATACGGCACGGGCGCGAGGAACGGGCTGTCGGTCTCGACGTGGAGCCGCTCGAGCGGCACGGTGCGCACCGCGTCGCGCAGGAGTTCGGCGTTCTTGAACGTGACGACCCCGGAGATCGAGATGTCCGTGCCCAACTCGAGACAGGCCTGCGCGTCATCGGGTGTACCGGTGAAACAGTGCACCACGGCGCGCTCGGGTACGCCCTCGCTCCTCAACAGCTCGAACAGGTCGTCGAAGGCGTCGCGGGCGTGGATGACAAGCGCCAGGTCCAGTTCGTGGGCCAGGGCGATCTGGGTCGAAAAGGCCCGGCGTTGGTCGGCCCGCGGCGAGTGCTCGTAGTAGTAGTCGAGCCCGCACTCCCCGATTCCCACCAGTTTCGGGTGGCCCCGCCGGGCGAGATCGAGCACCGGATCGATGTCCTCTTTGGCGTCGTGCGGGTGCAGCCCGACGGTGGCGTAGATCTCGACGGGGCTCTCGAAGTCGGTGATCTCCAGCGCCTGGGCCGAGGTGGTGGCGTCGGTGCCGATCACGACGACCCGGTCGACGCCGCCCTCGTAGGCGCGCGCCAGCGTGGCGGTCAACGTGATTGGGGTGTGGTCGTCTCGAAGAAACTCCTCCTGGAGGTGACAGTGCGCGTCGCTCCAGTGACTCACTCGTCGCTCTTCATCCGCGGGAAGAGCGGATCGCCCTTCTCGATCGTCGCGTCGCTGCGATACTGGCCCCAGGTCGTGCTCGAGGCGAACACCTCGTCACTCGGCAGACCGCGCAGACCGATGCGACGCCATATCTCCTCACAGACCTTGGGCATCGCCGGCGTGGCGAGGATCGCGACGAGTCGGATCGCCTCGAGCGCGTCGCCCATCACGGCGTCGAGCTCCACGCCGCGCTCCATCTTCCAAGGAGCGAACTGTTCGAGGTACGCGTTCGTCGCGCTGATCAGTCCCCACGTGGCCTCGAGCGCGCTCTGCGGCGCGAAGCCGTTCCAGGCGACTGCGCTGTCGGTGACCGCGAGTTCGGCCGGCGCGCGAAGCGCCGAGTCGGCGCGCGGCGTCGGGGCCACGCCGTCGCACTTGGTCGCGACGATGGTCGTCACGCGCGCCACGAGATTCCCGAGATTGTTGGCGAGGTCGGTGTTGTAGCGCGCGAGGATCCCCTCGTGCGAGAAGTCGCCGTCGTTGCCGAGCGCGGTCTCGCGCAAGAGGTAGTAACGAACCGGGTCGATGCCGAACTCGTTGGTGAGTTCGATCGGCGCGATGTCGGTGAGGCGCACCGCTCCTTCGGCGGCCATGGTCTTGGAGAGTTTCTGACCGCCCAATAACAGCCACCCGTGCACCTGCACGTGGCTGACCGGTCCGATGCCTGCGGCCATGCACATCGCCGGCCACCAGACGCAGTGGAAACGAATGATCTCCTTGCCGATGAGGTGATGCGAGTACGGCCACCACTTCGCGACCTCGGCGTCGTCACGGCCGTAACCGATCGCCGTCAAGTAGTTGATCAGTGCGTCGTACCAGACGTAGAAAACGTGTGCCTCGTCCCAGGGAACCGGCACGCCCCACGAGATCGACGTGCGCGTGATCGAGATATCGCGGAGGCCGCCCTTGATGAACGACAGCGCTTCGTTCCGCTTGGTGTCCGGCGTCACGAAGCCCGGGTGCGCGGCGTAGTACTCGATCAGAAGATCTTCGAACGCGCTCAGTCGGAAGAACCAGTTCTCCTCTTCCATCTCGATCAGCGGACGGCCGTGGATGGGACAGTTCCCGTTGACGCTGGTCTCGATCGTGTAGTAGTCCTCGCAGCTGACGCAGTAGAGGCCCTTGTAGACGTCCTTGTAGATGTAGCCGTTGTCGTAGATCGCGGTGAGGAACTTCTGCACGCTCTCGTAGTGGCGCGGTTCGGTCGTGCGAATGAAGTCGTCGGAGCTGATGTCGAGGGCGGCCCAGGCCTGGCGGAACTGCTCGGACTTGAGGTCGGTCCACTCCTGGGGCGACTGGCCGTTCTTGGCCGCGGCGTCGGCCACCTTTTGACCGTGTTCGTCCGTCCCGGTCAGGAACTTCGTCTCGTCGCCGATCAACCGGTGCCAACGCGCCAGGGCGTCCGCGTTGACCGTCGTGTAGGCGGTCCCGACGTGCGGGGCGTCGTTCGCGTAGTAGATGGGCGTCGTGATGTAGAAGCGAGCCATCAGTAAAGGATAGTGAGACCGAAGTTTTCAATCGGCCTCGTCAACAGTTCCAGGTGGACCGCTAGCGCGGCCGGAACAGCCCGTCCAGCAGTTTCACCACTCGGCGTTCGATGTCGTCGCGGATGGGTCGAATCTCTTCCATCGTTCTCCCCGCCGGATCGGGCAGGTCCCAATCGAGATAGCGCTTGCCGGGATAGACCGGACAGGAGTCGCCACAGCCCATGGTGATTATCACGTCAGCGCTGAGACCCATCGCCTCGGTGAGCTCCTGTGGAATCTGATCCGTGATGTCGATCCCCTTCTCCGCCATCGCCGCAACGACGGCCGGGTTCAACTGCTCGCCTGGCGCCGTTCCGGCCGAGTGCACGATGATGCGGCCCTCACCCAGGTCGCGGGCGAATCCCGCGGCCATCTGGGAACGACCCGCGTTGTGCACGCAAAGGAAGAGAACCTCGGGCTTGTGATCTGTCGGCATTGTGGCGAACCTTTCTGACTACGACTCGAGTTCGTGCAGTTCGTGTGGCGCGTGTGGGTACAACGCGACCACCGCGAAGTAGCCAACGACTCCGCCGACGAGTTCGGCGGCGATGAATCCCGGCACGGAGGCCGGTGCAATGCCGGCGAAGCTGTTCGAGAACATCCTTCCCAAACTGATAGCGGGATTGGCGAAACTCGTCGAGCTGGTGAAGAAGTACGCCGCGCCGATGTACGAGCCGACCGCCGACGCGCAGAGCCGTCCACGACCGGACCGGGTCAGCGTGAAGATCACGAGGATCAGACCGGCGGTGGCGACCACTTCGGCGAACACGTGCGCGGTCGACGCCCGGTGGTGCGTCGAGACAGTCAGCGCCGCTCGCGCGAACATCAGGTTGGCCACGACCGCCCCACTAACGCAACCGAGAGTCTGCGCGCTCACGTACCACGGCACGTCGCGCCAACGCAGTCCCCCGGTCTGCGCGTCGACCAGCGACACCACCGGATTGAAGTGCGCACCCGACACCGGCCCCAACACCAGGATCAGGAAGTACAGCCCCAACCCGGTGGCAGCGGCATTCTCCAAGAGTTCGAGACCCAAGGCGCCCGGCGAAAGCGACTGCGCCGCGATACCGGAGCCGATGACGACGGTGGCCAGCAACAGACTGCCCAGGTACTCCGCGAAGACCCGGCGCGCGAGAGGCGGATGATCGAGTGAACTCACCGTCGACTGGCTAGCAGCACGAGGGGGCGTCACCAACTTCGAGCGCGTCCGACTCGCAACACGACGAGTCGGCGTTCATCAATTCGGTCGGATGTGTATCGGCCAACACGGTGTAGACCTCCCAGCGAGAGGCGTCCGGCCCGTCCACCCACACCTTGTCCTGGAGCGCGTGACAGCAGACGGTGCCATCTTCGACCTCAGTGATGAAGCCTTGCGAGGCGAGATACTTCGTGGCGTCAACCACCTCGTCGGTCGAGAACACTTCAACCCCGAGGTGGTTGATGGTGCCGCCGACGTCACTGTTCTCGAACAGCACCAGCTTGAGCGGTGGCTCCTGTATGGCGAAATTGGCGTAACCCGGTCGGATCTTTGCCGGTTCGGTCTTGAAGAATTTCGAATAGAACACGATGGCTTCGTCGAGATTCGACACGTTGAGCGCGAGTTGCAGCCGGGACACGGTTAACCCCCAATAGATTGATGTTCGTCAATGAGAAGAGTAGTCAATACATTGACATCTGTCAATACTATGATTGGAATATGACCCCACGGCAAACAATCACGATTGACGACGACGTGGTGAGCTGCTGCGGCCCACTGGCGGGATCGCCCCTCTCCGAAGTCGAGGCCGCTGATCTCGCTCAGATTTTCTCGGCGCTGAGCGATCCCGCGCGCCTGAGAATGCTTTCGTTGATCGCCGCCGAGGAAGAGGTCTGTAGTTGCGCGCTGGAAGACCCCCTCAGAAAGAGTCAGCCGACGATCTCCCACCACACGAGGATCCTTGCCGCGGCCGGATTGATCGCGGGAGAGAAACGAGGACGGTGGATGTGGTGGCGGGTCGTGCCCGAACGCCTGAACAACGTCGCGAGGATTCTTACCGACTAACGGATGAAGAGAAGCGAACACCGTGGACGTTCGTTCGCTAGCCGTCGTCCTCTCGTAGCTCCAGTGCCAATTGATAGACGCTTCGATGCGCCACGCCGAGGGACTCGGCCACGAACGAGACCGCGTCGCGCGTGCTCGCCCCCGCGTCGACCTGGTCACGCAGCGCCGCGCGAATCAGGTCGTCGTCGATGACCTCGACCTCGAGGTTCCCTTCGAGGACGACCACGATCTCGCCGAGTACCTCGCGCGCGTTCACGACCATGGCGATCTCTTCGACGGTGCCGCGAAGGACCTCCTCATGGAGTTTCGTGATCTCTCGCGCGATCGCGACGCGGCGCGTCCCCAACGGTCCGACCATCTCGTTCAGCGTGGTACCAAGACGCTGCGGCGACTCGTAGAAGACGATCGTGCGCGGTTCGTGCACCCACTGCGCGTACAGCGCCTCACGCTCCCCCGCCTTTCGCGGCATGAAACCCTCCATCGCGAAGCGTTCGGTCGGGAGTCCACTGATCGTCAGCGCCGCCACGACCGCCGACGGTCCCGGCGCCGTGGTCACGGTGAGCCCCGCGGCGGCGACCGCCGCGACGACGCGCGCTCCCGGGTCGCTGATGCCCGGTGTGCCCGCGTCGCTGATCACGACGACGATCTGGCCGTTCGCGACCTGCGCGACGACCTGATCGCACAGTGACGCTTCGTTATGTTCGTGCAGAGCGCGTAGTCGACCGTTCACGGCGATCGAATGGGCGCTGAAGATCGTGGACGAGCGGCGCGTGTCCTCGCAGTAGATCACGTCGGCTTCGCGGAGCAGTTCGAGGGCTCGACGCGAGATGTCGCCGAGGTTACCGAGCGGCGTGGCGACGAGAACGAGTTGACCCACGGTGACCTCACTGTTCTCCACGTCCATCCTCTCGTTTGGCTCGCCGACGCCCCTATCCACTAACATTGTCACCTATGTCAAAGCGAACCGTGAAGCGCAAGATGCGCGCCAAGAAGAAGGCCAACCACGGTAAGAAGCCGAACTGCGGTCGCGGCTAAAGCCGTTCTACAGCACGCCGTCCCACGCGCAGTCCCGTTCCCGCAAGACCTGGACCAGTGCCGTCGGTCGGTCGCTGATCAGCCCGTCCACGCCAACGTCGAGAAGTTCGCGCATCTCACCCGGATCGTTGATCGTCCACACGTGCACCGCGATGTCGGCGGCGTGGGCCGTCTCGACGAAGCGCTCGTCGACGACCCGGACGTCGCCGTAGACGGCGGGCACCTGCAGCGCGCAGATCGGCGGCACGCTCGGCACGCCCTCGAGCATCGAGAAGTAGAACGTCGCGGCCTCACCGGTCGCGGCCGACGTGGCGACTCCCGGCGCGAAGGATCGGAATCGTTGCACCGCGGTGTCGTGGAACGAGCCGACGATGACCGACGTCGTGCGCTCCAGTCGTCGCAACTCCTCAGCGAGCAACTCCTCGTACGGCTCGACGTCGGGGTCGGTGCGCTTCAGGTCCAGGTTGAGCAGCACGCCGGGGAATCGCTCGGCGACCTCTTCGAGCGTGACGATGCCGAAGTCCCGGTTCGCGGGCGCCTTACCCCGATCGAGGTACTGCGAGGCGTCTCGTCCGGGAGAGACCGTCTCACCGGGGATGAACCAGTAGGCGTTGTCCATCTCGCGCAACTGCGCGAGCGTCAAGTCGGCGATCGCGCCGTGATGATTCGTCGTTCGATCGACCGTCTCGTCGTGGCATACCACGATGTGGCGGTCCGACGTCGCGTGCACGTCGAGTTCGATCGCGGTCGCCCCTTCGGCCAGCGCGCGCGCGATCCCCTCCAGCGTCGAGGACGGTCCCTCGTAGCTTCCTCCCTGGTGCGCGAAGGCGATCACCCGGCGTTCGAGCCAGACACTGCTCACTTGGCGGGCAGCCCGTCGGGATAGAGCCGCAGCCGCATCCGGTGCTCGAGGTAGAACGCGACGCCGGGGAAGAACCCCGCGAGCAACATGAGCAGGAGCAAGACGAGCGGCAGTCGGAACTTCACAACCATGTTGAAACTCGCGATCATGTAGAGCGGATACATCACTATGCCGTGCGCGATGCCGTCGATGTCCACGAGGATCTTCAGGTGCTTCCAGAGCGTCAGGTCCCAGGTGTGCAGGATCAGCATCACGTAGAGCGTGATCAGGGTCGATCCGGTGACGAAGGACATGATCCGGTAGCGCCGGAATGCTGTGTCCATCAGTGTCCCCAGAGCCTCTTCTTCGGTCTGGTCGCGATCCGGGCGAGGTGGTCGTTGTAGGCCGCCAGCACGGGGTCCTCTTCTTCGACGTCGACCTGGCGCGCCAGCTGCGCCTCGGCGCGCATCTTCTCCTCGTACTCCCGACGAGCAACCTCCTGGTCTTCGGTCACCTTCTCGGCGTTCAACAGCGCGTACCAGCCGAAGACGCCAAGCACCGCGAAGGCCGGCCACTCGACGGCGTAGAGGTAGCTGAGCGAGTTGCCGAGGATCGCCGCGCCGACCTGCCACCACGCGGCGGCGAGGCAGATCGCCACCCACACGATAAGCGCGATATGGAGACCGATCGCTCGGCGCGACAGATACTTCGATTTCACGTGGCAATACTAACGGGCGACTTTTCGCACTCTGAATCGACCTTACAATTGGCACGTGCCCGCAATGACATCGTCGCGCCCGCAGTTCTCGTGGCACGACTGGAACCAGTGGCACCTCGGCGTGCTGCCGCTGTTGATGATGTTTTGCGCACTGATGCTCTACATGTTCGCGGCCCAGCGCGTCGGCACTTGGTCCGCAAAGCGAACAGTGTCCTTCCTCGCGGGACTGATCGTGACGTTCATCGCGACCCAATCCGTCATCGGCCTGTTCGACATGGAGTACTTCAGTGACCACATGATCCAACACCTCTTGTTGATCATGGTCGCGGCGCCGCTGTTCGCCCTCAGCGCGCCACTGGACCTCGCCTACGACGCCGGTTCCCCGCGACTTCGACGGTTCCTCGACGGACGTTTCATGACGCTCGTCACGCAGCCGCTCTTCGGCTTCGCGGCGTACTTCGTCTTCATCCCGGTCACGCACCTGACCGGTCTGTTCAATCTGATGATGGAGCACGAGTGGGTCCACCACCTCGAGCAGATCGGCTTCTTGGTCGTGGGCTATCTCTTCTTCCGCGTCGCCTTCGGACTGGAGCGCGGCACGACGATCCACCGCGGGTTGCGGCTCGTCTTCGTCATGGCGGCCGTGCCGGTCGACACGTTCACCGGACTGGCACTCGCGATGTCCTCGCACACGCCCTTCCCCGCCTACGCCGCCATGGCGCCGCGGGGATCGACGAAGGCGGGGATCCTCTCCAACATCCACCTGGGTGGCGCGATCATGTGGATCGGTGGTGACGCACTGATGCTGCTGGCCTGCATCCCGATCGCGATCGCGTGGGTGAAGTGGGAGACGATACACACGCGAGAGCTCGACGCCATCCTCGACGCGCAAGGGATCTGACTACAGCAGTCCCGCCTCGATGGCCAGCTCCTCGAGGTCGTTCTCCGGTCGCGCCCCGAGGTGCGAGATGATCTCGCCGGCGCAGAGCGAACCGAGTTCGGCCGACTCGACCGGATCGGCGCCGAGCGCCAGGCCGTAGAGGAACCCGGAGGCGAACATGTCGCCGGCGCCGTTCTGGTCGACGACGTGCTCGACCTCGTTCGCCGGCACGCTCACGACGCCGGTGACGGTGAGGACGTCGGCGCCGCGCGGTCCGCGCGTCACGACCGCAAGGATGCCGAGCTCCTCGAGGTTGCGGAAGGCTCGATCGAGCGACTGCACCTGGAAGAGCGAGCAGACCTCGGTCTCGTTGCAGAGCAGGACGTCGACGTCGTGCGTGACCAGTTCCAGAAAGTCCAGGCGGTGTCGATCGACGCAGAACATGTCCGAGAGCGACAGCGCGACCATGGAGTCGTAGTCGTGGGCGAAGTTGACGACCTTGCGGATGGCCTCCTTGGCCGGGGGTAGGTCGAAGAGGTAGCCCTCGACGTAGGTGATCTCGGAGCGCGCGATCAGCCGTTCGTTGATGTCCGAGACGTGCAGTTGGTTCGACGCCCCGAGGTACGTCGCCATCGTGCGCTGGGCGTCGTCGGTGATGAAGACGTGACAACGCCCCGTCGCGCCCTCGTTGGCGGCGGCAATCGCCAGGTCCACCTCCACGCCCATCGACGTGAGGTCGTGAGTGAAGCGCTTGCCGAACTCGTCGTCGGCCACCTTGCCGATGTAGCCGCAGGTCCCGCCGAGGGCGGCGACGCCGGCGATGGAGTTCGCCACCGAGCCGCCGGACATCTGAAACGTCGGACCCATGGCGTTGAAGAACGTCTCGAGTTGGTCCTCCTGGATCAGTGACATCGCCGCCTTCACGAGTCCCAATTGGCGGTAGACCTCGTGCGAATCCTGCGAGATGATGTCGAGCATCGCGTTGCCGATGCCCGTCACCGCCAGGCGATTCGGACCGGGCTTCACGCGCAGCGAAACCGGTGTCGGGCTTTCTGTCACTTAGCGAGGATAGACCGGCGCCAAGTACGGTTGTTCACTATGACCCCTGAAAACAACCCCTATCGTCTCGACCGAACGGTCGTCCCCTCCGCCTATCGAATCTTCATCACCCCGAACCTGGAAGAGGCCACCTTTGTCGGTCGCGTCGAGATCGACGTCGACATCGAGTCGGCGACGAAGGTCGTGAAACTGAACGCGATCGAGCTCGACCTGAGCGCCGCGACGGTGACGACCGGCGGCACCGCGCACCGGTCGATCGAGCTCAGCCTCGACGAGGAGTACGAGGTCGCCACGTACACGTTCGACCCGGCTCTGCCGATTGGCGCGGCCGTCCTCGAGATCGCCTTCAGCGGGATCTTGAACGACCAGTTGCACGGTTTCTATCGCTCGACGTTCACCGACCCGTCGGGCGTGAAGCACACGATCGCGACCACCCAGTTCGAGAACTGCGACGCCCGACGCGCCTTCCCGTGCTGGGACGAGCCGGCCTTCAAGGCGACGTACCAGGTCAACCTCACGGTGCCGAGTCACCTCGCCGCCTACTCCAACAACCCGGTCTCCTCGGACACCGACCTCGGCAACGGTCAGCGGACCGTCAGCTTCACCCCGACGATGAAGATGTCGACGTACCTCGTGGCCTTCATCATCGGAGCCTTCGAAGAGACCGAGGCGGTCGACGTCGACGGCGTGCCGCTGCGCATCGTCTTCCCGATCGGCAACGCGCACCTCGCGGCACACGCCCTCGAAGCCGGCGAGTTCGGACTTCGGTTCTTCGCGGAGTACTTCGACATCCCCTACCCCGGGGAGAAGATGGACATGGTCGCCATCCCGGACTTCATGCAGGGCGCGATGGAGAACCTCGGTTGCATCACCTACCGGACGTCCGACCTCCTGATCGACCCGGCGACGGCGTCACTGGCCGAGATGGAACGCGTCGCCCTCGTCGTGTTGCACGAGCTCGCGCACATGTGGTTCGGTGACCTGGTCACGATGGAGTGGTGGCAGGGCATCTGGCTGAACGAGGCCTTCGCGACGTTCATGCAGGTCTTGTGTCAGGACAAGTTCCGTCCGCAGTGGGACACGTGGACCTCCTTCTGCGCCGATCGCGACATGGCCCTCGACATCGACGGGCTCCACACGACCCGGTCCGTCGAATACGAAGTCGTGTCACCGGCCGACACGCAGGGGATGTTCGGTCGTCTCACGTACGAAAAGGGTGCGGCGGTCTTGCGCATGCTCGAGCAGTACCTGGGCGCCGAGACCTACCGCGACGGCATACGCAACTACCTGCGCACGCACAGCTACGCCAACACGGTCACGACCGACCTCTGGGACGCCATCGAAGAGGTCTCGGGCGCGCCGGTGCGTGACGTGATGAACACCTGGATCCTCCAGGGCGGCTACCCGCTCATCACCCTGCAAGACGGACTCATCTCCCAGGTCCCCTTCGCCTACGGACCGGCCACCGGCGAGAGCGCCATCGGCTCGAGCTGGAAGGTACCGGTGATGACGCGTTCGCTCAAGGGCGGCGCCGTCAGCGTCCACCTGCTCGAAGACGACGCGATCGCGATCAGCGACGACCCGCCGGTCGTGTTGAACGCCCGGGGATCGGGCTACTACCGCTCGCGCTACGGCGTCGCCGAATCGGCGGCGCTGGCCGATCACGTCGACGAACTCGACGCCATCGAACGCGCGGTGCTGCTGTCGGACAGTTGGGCGCTGCTCTTCTCGAGTCAGATCAGTGCGGACCAGTTCCTCACGATCGGCGCCGGTCTCGGCGACCTGGACGAACCGACGCCGTGGGACACGCTCGCGACCGCCGTGGGTTACATCAAGCGCGCCCTCCCGGACGAGCAACTCTCCGGATTCGTCGAACGCGTTCGCGCGATCTTCGAGCCCCAGTTCGCTCGACTCGGCTGGGTCGCGCGACCGGGCGAGAGCGCGCTCGCCCCGCAACTGCGCGCGATGGTTCTTTCCACGCTCGGCACGGTCTGCCGCGACGAGGAGATACGTGCCGAAGCCTCGAAGCGTTTCGACGCCAATCAAGTCAGCGGTGACCTCGCCAACGCGATCCTGCGCATCGTGTCCTCGCAGGATCGACCGGGCGACTACGAGACCTTCCTCGAGCGCTTCCGAAATGCCGACACTCCCCAGGACGAACAACGGTACATGCGCGGTCTCGCCGGGTTCAGTGTGGAGAGCGCCGCGCTCGACGCCGCCGAGAGGTGCTTCAGCGAGTTTCGCAATCAGGACGGGTCGACGATATTCGGCCTGTTGACGAGCAACGCCAAGACCGGCCCGAGCGTGTGGCGATACATGGCGTCTCGCTGGGACGACGTGCTGGCGAAGTTCCCGCCTAACACCCTGTCCTACACGACGCGGGGCATCGTCACGTTCATCAACGACGCGGCCCTCGCCGACGAGGTCGAGGCGTTCCACGAATCGCACCCCCTCGCCGGCGAACAGAAGGAGGTCCAGCAAAACGTCGAACGTATGCGCGTGGGACTCACCTTTGCCGCCGCGATGCGCGAACAGTTTTGATGCCCGCATGAACGTTGGGGCGTTCTCGGGCGTCTTCGCTCTGATGTTCGTCCTCGAGTTGCCCGACAAGACGTTCTTGGCGACGGTGATCATGAGCACGCGAGCGCGACCCTTGATGGTCGCGTTCGGCTCGTCACTCGCGTTGACCGTGCAGATGGGCGTCGCGGTGGGCGCCGGTTCGCTCATCGCACTGTTCCCGGTGCACTGGAAGGACTTGATCGTGGGACTGCTCTTCCTCGGCGGTGCGGCCTACCTGCTCTTCGTTCCCGAATCCCGGGAAGAGGAGAAGGGCGAGCGCGAAGCGGCCCCAGAGAGGGCCGCGACGCACTGGAAGGAGATCACGACGGCCTTCGTCGTCGTCTTCATCGGCGAGTTCGGTGACCTCACGCAGATCCAGGGGGCGAACTTCGAGGCCAAGCTCCACCAACCACTTGAGGTCTTCCTCGCGTCCTCGCTGGCGATGATCTGTGTGTCGTTCATCGGTGCCTACAGCGGCCGCGCGCTGCAACGCCTCGTCCCATTGCATCGCATCCGTCTCGGCGGCGGTCTGATCTTCGCGGGACTGGGCATCGCGACCCTCGTCTCGTTGGCGGTGGCGGTCGGATGAGCCGCGTCGACGAACTCCTCGCCTACGCCGACACGGTGAAGGGGTTCATGCCGCGCGACGAGGGTCTCGCCCTCTTCGAAGTCGCGCGCGCCCACGGGGAGCGGTCCCATCGCGGGACGTGGCTCGAGATCGGCGCGTGGTGCGGTAAATCGGCGGTCTATCTGGGCGCCGCGGCCGAAGCCACGAACTCGGTGCTCTACTCCCTCGACCACCACCACGGCAGCGAGGAGAACCAGGCCGGCTGGGAACACTTCGACGCCACGCTCGTCGATCCCCGTGACGGACGACTCAACACACTGCCGTTCTGGCAGCGCACCATCGCCGAGGCCGGTCTCGAATCGACGGTGCTCGGGCTCGTCGGTCCCTCCACGGTCGTCGCCGCGCACTTCAATCAGCCGCTCGACGTCCTCTTCATCGACGGCGGACACGGCCACGACGTCGCCTGGGCCGACTACGAGTCCTGGACGCCCAAGTTGATCGTCGGCGGACTGTTGCTGATCCACGACGTCTTCCCCGATCCGGCCGACGGCGGTCGGCCGCCGTACGAGATCTACCGCACGGCGCTCGACAGTGAGAACTTCACCGAGCGTTCGGAGTGCGGGTCGCTGCGGGCGCTAACGCGCGTGCGTTA
>Ga0187871_10000834_pt1 | contig 28382 bp, 26 predicted proteins | sample June2016WEW_16_1_FD_132988 | JGI IMG/M metagenome (GOLD analysis project Ga0187871, IMG submission 132988) | Peatland microbial communities from SPRUCE experiment site at the Marcell Experimental Forest, Minnesota, USA - June2016WEW_16_10 | ecosystem: Environmental > Terrestrial > Soil >...
ACGGAATAGCTTCCGCCGACGTGGCTGTAGTCGAGGCGCGTAAATCCGGTCCAGCTCGCAGTCAGGTGCCGCTCGTACTCGACGTTGCTCGCGACCGTGATCTCCGGTACGTTGTAGACGGGGCTACCCACCGTTTGCGGACTGCCGGCTCCTTGCTGAGTAATACGGGCGTCCGTGTAACCGACTCCGAGGCCGAGCGTGAGTTCCGGAATCGGCCGCCCGCTGAATTCGAGCTCGAAGCCGGTACTGCGAGCGGCGCCTGAATTGCCCGTAATGCCATAACCGCACAGTGGGAGTGAAATCTGCTGCTGAATGTTGCTCCAGTCGATCAAGAAGCCTGCGCCGTTCAGCGTGAACCGTCGCTCCGCGAAACTCGACTTGAAGCCGAGCTCATAGCTCCAGAGCTCGTCGGACTTGAAGGTGGCCACCTGGGCGGCGGTCAAGTTGTCGTTTGCGAGATCCTGGCTGCATCCTATCGGGGGCGGCCCGAGAGGCAGCGCGATGTTGTTGCCGCCCTCGCGAAAGCCCTTGGCCGCGCTTGCGTACACCAAGAGATCGGGCGTCACCGTGTATTCCAACAGGTACCGGGGGGTGAAGCCGCTCTCGGTAGTCGACGGCGCGAGATAGGTACTGGGCGTGAAGCCATAGAACGCCCCGTTCGTGAACTGGTGGAACGTTGCGATGTCGCGATACCAACGCACCCCGGCCGTTGCCTTTAGATTGGGCAGTATGTCGTACGACACATCCCCGAAAACGGCCTCCTCCGTGGCTTTTCGCGAGTCGATGAAGGACAGTATAAGATCACCCGGGGAGCCCGTGGCCGCGGCGAATCCTGGTGTGTTCCACTCATAGTCTCGCGGGCGCGTGCTGTCCGAGTAGAAGCCTCCGAATATCGTCTGGAAGGGCCCGGAGAATGTGGACGCGAAGCGCAGTTCCTGCACGAACCGCCGGAGATCGATCTCGCGCGTGATGGGTGACGCAAGCGGACTCGCAAGGCCGAAGGCATACACGGTAAAATCGGTATCGTCCTCGGTCTCGAACGTCTTGCGATCGAAGTAAGCGGTCGAGGAGACGAAGGTGCCGAACGGCGCCGTATAGTTGATTGCGAGGCTGTCGAGCCACCACTTGTCCGTGCCCCCCTCGCGGACGTCGAAAACTTGCCGCTGCAGGAGATTGTCGGCATTGCCGAGTGCATAGGGGACCCCGTCCTCGACGGTCTCCTGGTACATGACTCTTGGGGTGATCGCAAGTCCCTCCATAGGCTCCCATTTGAGGGCGACCTGGCCGCCGTAGTACTCCATGCTGCCGATGTCGTGGAGGACCGACGTCGGCGGCGCCGACTCGGGACCCAAGCCCTTGTCGAAATACCCGCTGTCGAACTGGTAGAACCCACTTGCCCGCACGGCGAGGATGTTGTCAGCGAGAGGCAGGTTGACGTCGCCTTCCGCGATCTCGTTCAAGGAACCGTGGTCTGTGTCGGACGTACCGACATGCACCTGTCCGCTGAACGCGGTCGCGGTGGGCTGCGCCGTAATGATGCGCACCGTGCCGCCCATCGATTCCGCGCCGTAGAGGGTGCCCTGCGGGCCGCGCAGCACCTCGATGCGCGCCACGTCGACGATGTGCGGATCGAGCGTCTCGAGCACCGGTATATCGTCGATGTAGAAGCCGGTGGTATTCGAACCCTGGATCCCGCGCAGCGCGATGCCGCGGGCCGCGAGTGAGCCATCTGCGGAATCGATCGCGAAAGACAGATTCGGAATCGAATTTCCATAGTCGAAGAACTGCTCCACCCCTTTCGACTCCAGTTGCTCCGTCGTCAACGCGGTGATGCTGAGACCGATGTTCTGCAAGTCTTCGGAACGCCGGGTCGCGGTGACGACGATTTCTTGGAGCGCCTCGCCGCCCGGAGCGCTCGCGGCGTCAGCGGCGGCCGGCTCCGCCTGGACCTGCGCGGCGCCGAGCGCGGCAACGGCGAAGGCACATGTGATCGAACTCGGCACGACAGATCGAATTATCCCCACCCGGATTCTCCCTTTGCGTTCTTTTGCGTCGCACGTCATGCGTGCAATCATTCGTTCGCCAAGACCATTTGATACTAGGGAACTTGATTGTGAGCAAAGCATGCAAATCGACGGAAAAAGCATGTTTTCGGACGTTTCGGCCGCGACCCGTTGCATGCGGGCCGCATTTCGGAAATGCGTATCATATGCGCGATTTTCATCAAACCTTAGCGGGGTTTCACCTTGCCGAGGAACTGTAATACATTCTGCCACGCGTCGAAAGAACCTTCGCAGTTTGCGTTCGGCAGGCCGCCCGTGGCCTCAAAGTCCTTGGCGACAGGATGAAAGACGAAGGACGAGAGTGGACCGCCGCTGCCGACGCGCGAGACGAGATGGCCGGCGCCAGCGTAGATGTGCATCTCGACCATGCCGGCCTTACCATGCTCTACGAGGCGGCGGCGTATCTGCTCGGCGCCGATGAACGAGGGCCACATCTCGTCGGCGCCACCGCCAATGGCCAACACCGGTCCGCGCATCCTCTCAAAGGGAATGCCGTAGGCGGCAGAAATCGATGGATCGCTCCAGGTTTTCAGATAGTACGGAGTCCCAACAAAGCCTGGGGGCTCATGCGATTGCGCGGCGTCGCCTGCGTTGTTCGAGTCGGTCTCCCCGCGATCGGCCGGCAAGGGTTTGCCCGCGTAGGTCCAGGCGGCCTCAACATCCGTGATGCCGGGGCCGAACGCACCATTAGTGAGGTGGGAGGGTACATAGACCACGGCGGCGGAAAAGTCCTGCGGAAAGTAGCTGGCCGCCAATCCCGCCGCCTCAGATCCCCGCGACGTGCCCATCACCGCTACCCGATGAGCGCCGGTACGCTGCTCCAGCCAATGTGCCGCGGCGCTAAACGACTCGAGCGGAATGCCGCGAAGGGTCGACGGCAAGTCTTTGTAGGCGAAGATTCCCTGTGCCAGGGCCGGATGTCCGTGACTGGCGAGCAAGGCGGCCTGGGTTTGCGGCAATCCACCGCCGGAGCCCGCCAGGACGATGACGGGTACCTTCTGCGATACTTGAGCTGGAGCAGGATAGAATAGGCCACGCACTCCACCGTCCGCGGTGACCTCCTCCGGAACGATACCGGCCGCATAACTGCGCGTCGCCGCAGCGGTGGCGACGGTTTTGCCGTCGATGCTGGCGGCGAGCGTGACCGTGTAGAGCACACTTGCATCGAGGCTCGGGGCCGTTCCGAGCTCGGGGTGCTTCGGCAGCTCCGCAACATAGGCTGCCAACTGCTCGGGCGCCACCGGTAGAACCGAGCACCACAAGCCGTGCTTGCTGACCCCCTCGTAGCTTCCGCCGAGCGAAGGGGCAGTGTCGAGGTCTACACTCCCGTTCGCATCTGCAAGATAGACGCCCACGGCCGTCCAGTTACGTCCGTGAACGTCCGGCCGTTGCGCGCTCACGGTCACCCGTGAGCCCGGCAAAACGTTTCGGACAAGGACGTGAAACGGCGCGTCGACCAAACCGGACGCCGGCGTCACGCTGAGCTGCGGGTCTTCTGCTGCGCCTACCGCGCAGCACGCGAATGTTGCCAGCGCTCCCCACGCAATCAGTTTAGCCATTTGCTCTGCCCGGCTTTGGACACTCGATAGCGTTGAGCCACGATCGTGCTACCACACGGGTGCCATCGAGGAACCGGTCTCTTGATAGTCCGGTATGTGGCTATGATCCAGCCGCAGCGCGGTTCGATCGATGACCGCGCCCTCCTTGATGACGATGACGATGCGTCGGCTGTCGCTGATCCGTTTGTCGGGATTGCCGTCGACGACGACGAGGTTGGCAAGCTTGCCGGCCTCCAAAGTCCCCCACTCGTTGGACGCATTGACGATCGTGGCCGCGTTCTTGGTGGCAGCCGTGATCGCCTCCAATGGCGTCAAACCCGACTCGACCAGCAGCTCGAGCTCGCGGTGCAAGCCTTCGCCCTGAAAGTCACCCGGATAAACGGCATCGGTGCCGGCCGCGAACAAAATCCCCGCATCGCGCAGCCTCGGTACGTTGCTTTCCGCTCCCTTCAGATCTACGTGCATGGTGTAGTCGCTCTTGGCGGCGAGTTGCTCTGCGCTCAGGCCCGCGTATTGCTTGCGCAGTGCATCGAGCGCGTGCTTCGGGGTCGTGTCGGCAATCAGAGGGTTATCGAGAAAGGATAAGTCCGCAAAGCGGCGCCCGAGACTCGATTCCTGGACCGCGAGCGTGGAGATTAAAAAGACATTGTGTGCCTTGATCGTCGCAATCGTTTCGTCGCTGATCCGATGTGACGGGAAATGCGCGAACCCTGCAATACCCTCCTGGGCAATGTCGGCGGACCCGTTGCGTCTCCACTGATCGATAATCGTACGAAGATTGCGCTTCTTGGCTTCGGCGGAAATCGCATGTACCAATTGATCCGAGAGACCGACGTAGAGCTTGATGAAATCGACCTTTTCGCCCGCCAGCGATTCGACGATCCGCGGAACCTGATCCTTCGACGAAATAGCGATCGAAAGTGCCGGCCACACCGGATCGGCTCCATCGAGAATTGGGCCAACGCAATAGATGCGCGGCCCGAGCACCAGGCCTGACCGGACAGCCGCCCTGAGCTGCAGCACGAACGGCTCCACATTGCCGGTGTCCATCACGGTGGTCACGCCGGCGTACAGCAGCGCGTTCAAGTATTTCTGGTATCCGAGAATATCGAGTCCGACGCCGTCCGTTCCACCGAGCAGATGCACGTGCATGTCCGCGAGTCCCGGCAGCACGGAACCGCCCTTGCCGTCGATACGGCGACTGCCCGCAGGCAGGTGCACTTCCGACGAACTGCCGATGGCGACGATCCGCTGACCGTCGACGACGATGCTGCCATGCTCAATGGGCACGCCGCCGTTGCCGTCGATGATTCTGACATTCGTTATCGCGATCGGATTCGCGCTCGAAAAGTTCGCCGCCAATCCAATCACGGCGATGCAGATGTACCGACAGATTTCATGTGCCGTGAACTTCAGAGCCGTCGGGGGCAGGCGTTGCATGATTCCTCCCTTTACGATTGAAAACGAACGCATAACCACGCCCAGCAGATCGCTTAAGCGATGATACCGACAGACTGTGGCGGCAATGAGCCGTGGATTTTCTAAATTTGTCGGATCTCAATAGTTAAATACCGATTTGCATTAGTAGCGAATTCGATAGAGAGCGCGAAAAAGCGAATTGAGCCTCTCCGCTGCTCAATCAGATGCTTCGAGAATACGGCGTTCGTTCCGAGGAGGTCATGCTGCGCGGCAGTTTTCCGTAATATTTCTTGAACGCGGACGTGAAATTGGCAGGATAATCGTAGCCTACCTCGTAGGCCACTTCCGCAATTCCATAATTGCCGTTCAGCAACAGATCGGCCGCACGCTCCATCCGGCACTTGGTGATGTAGCTGTAGATCGTGAGCTTCGTGACCTCGCGGAAGCCGGCCTTGAGCTTAGTCTGATTCAGCCCCACCATTCGCGCGAGCTCCGGAATTTTCGGAGGATTTCGGTAATGTTGCGTCAGATAGTCGCGCGCCTCGTAGATGCCATTGACGTCGCGTGGGCGAATACCGGTAGGCGCGCGGTTAATCATCGCGCGGTTGCTGAATTCGCCAATCACCTGCAGAAGTATCTCTGTGCTCAATGCCTCCAAATACCGGCCGCGCAAGGCCGGCATCATCTTATGACGAGACTCCACCATCAGCTGAACCGCGTGTATGAGACTCGTGTCCAGCGACATTCTTTGGTTCTCGGCCTCCGGGTTGCGCGCGAACAGTTTATTCAGCGGAGGCGGCACTTCACTGGAATTCAACCCGAAATCACGTGTAAGGACCGCCGGCCGACAGTGTAGTACAACCATTCGAATCGGTTGCGCGGCAAGAATGTAATACCCCCCGCGACTGGCGCCCGGCGATATATAGAGCAGAGCTTCCGGAGCCTGCGCAATGATCTCGCCCGACGCCGCGCGCAGTGAGCCGGCCAACAATAGCCGCAGCTTGAAAAATGCGGTTCCCTCGACGCGAACCCACGTGTCCTTACGATACTGTGCATCGGTGATGGAGAGCAAGAAACCATCCGAGATTTTGAAAAAATCCCAATAGCCGCTATCCTCCTGCTCGTTGAGGAAATGCCGCATTCCGCGTGTGGCCCAATGTTGCGGGCGCTGAGCGCCTTCCAGTGTCAGTGGCGGCATCCGTCCGGATTCCGTCGTGAGCGTGTCTCCGAGGAGCTGTTCGATATCCTGTTGGAGCATCCCCACGAGCGGTTGACGGGCGACGAGTATGTCATCGAGCGCTTCGGAAGGCCGCACACGCCCTTCTTGAGCCGTTGCGCCGCGCTGCCTTGGTGACCGATTCTCGGGGAGAATTTTGGATTTGCGTGTAGCCATGGCGATGCGCCCGGGGGATTTGGACAGGACGATGGTTGACGGCTTGTATTCCAGCACGGGGGCGCTTGTGAGTACATGTAAAAAAGATCAGCCACAGCCGTCGGATCGCAGTAGTTAGACGTCGTCCGTCATGTCTGCTCGAATATTTGTCCTGCTATTCTCCCGGCTGAACATGCCCACCCAAAAGCACGACTATGAATGCTGATGATTCCGTGACTCGGAAAACCTTGGAAACGCTGCTGGCGGACAGCCCATTTCAGCAATTGCTTGGTCTACGCTTGGACGCGTTCGACTTAGCCGCGCAGACGGTCACAATCCGGTCGATTTACGGACCTAACGTCGAACGTTCGCCGGGCACCGGCCAATACCACGGCGGCGTCATCGCGAGCCTCATCGACATCGCGGGAGATTTTGCGCTTATAGCGGTACTCGGCTATGGCGTACCGACGATCAATTTCCGCGTGGACTATCTGCGGCCGGCGGCGAACGCGGATTTACTCGCCCAGGCGCGGGTCCGACGCGCCGGACGAACGATTGGCGTCGTTGACATCGACGTGACAGACCCTAGCGGTAAGCTGATCGCCCTTGGCCGAGGTTGCTACGGCACCCAGCCTGGCTGATTCATTGAGGGGAAAGAGGCGATGAAAGCTGTCTTGACGACCGCCCACGGGGGTCCCGAGGTCCTGCATCTGCGACATGACATTCCGGCGCCAAGGCCTGCGCCGGGCGAGGCGCTGGTGCGGGTCGCCGCGACGGCGGTGAATTTCCACGACATCTTCACCCGCCGCGGCATGCCGGGAGTCAAGATCAAGCTGCCTGTGATCGTCGGTTCCGATATCGCGGGAACGGTCCAGTCGCTGGGGCAAGGCGTGGACGCACATTGGCTCGGCAAGCGCGTGTTGATCGACCCGGTCATGCGCGAAGGAGACCGCTTCGGCATGTTGGGCGAAACGGTGGATGGCGGTCGTGCAGAATTGGTAGTGGTGCGCCAATCGATGCTGCTGGAGATTCCGGCAGGTGTAGGATTCGAGGAGGCGGCAGCGTTGCCGCTGGCATACGGCACCGCCTATCGGATGTTGATAACGCGGGGCCAGCTCAAGGCCGGCGAACGGATCATGGTGCTCGGCGCCAGCGGCGGCGTTGGCGTCGCCTGCGTGCAACTCGCACAGATGCTTGGCGCCGAAGTGCTTGCTTTCTCGAGCAGCCACACGAAATTGCAGCGGCTCAAGGAGATTGGCGCTAGCCACGTTGCCAACTATGTCGACAAACCTTTTCTCGAAACAGTCAAGGAGATCTACGGCAAGCCGCGAATTACCGGTACCGGCGGTGTGGACGTAGCGGTGAACTTCACCGGTGGGGACACATTGCCGGCGACGCAGAAATGCGTGAAGGTAAGCGGCAGAATCCTTTGCTGTGGCGCCACGGCCGGATACAATCTCACGCTCGATGCGCGCTACTGGTGGACCTACGAGCACACGCTGATCGGTTCGGACGGTTGGCAGAAAGACGATCTCAAGATACTGCTCGATCTGGTGGCGAGCGGCCGCCTCGTGCCGGTCATCGACAAGGTGCTGCCGCTCGAGGAGACTGCCGAGGGCGAACGCCTGCTCGAGGATCGTGAGGTGGTGGGCAAAGTGCTGCTCAAGCCGTGACCAGGTCATGACGCAGAACCATTCGGGTCTTTATAACCTTGGGCAAATTCTGCAGCTTCCGGCGCATGGCGAGCGTAGCGCCATCGTCGATTTGCGCGATGAATCGCGCGCAAGGCACCTCTCCTGCTTTGAACTCGATGCCTTGTGCGACGGCGTCGGCCGCGGCCTCCAGCGACGCGGTATCCGGCCGGGCGCTCGCGTCGGCATTCTCGCAGAGAACCGCGTCGAGTTCGTCGCCAGCTATTTCGGCATCATGCGCATGGGGGCGGTCGCCGTGCCGGTCAACCACAAGCTGCCTCGCGCGACCATCGCACATATCTTCCGCGACAGCGGCATCGAACTCGCGCTGAGCGACGCGGCACGCCGGCCGTACGTGCCGGATGCGGTGCCGACGATCGACTTCGACGGCGGCGGCGCGAACGGATTCGACGCCTTTCTCGACTTTGGGCCGCTGGAGACTTTTGTACCCGACGACGATGCGCTGGCGGAGATTCTGTACACGTCCGGCTCCACGGGCGTACCAAAGGGCGTACCGCTGACGCACAGCGGTCAACTCTGGGCGATCGCGCACTACATCGAACCGGTGCCGCCCGTCTTAGCTAAGGATTCGACGATCATCGTGGCGCCGTTGTATCACATGAACGGATTGTTCAATATTTCCGTCGCGCTCGCGAATCGCATGCAGGTGATATTGCTCCCGCGCTTCGACGCGCGCCGCTTCCTCGAAACCGCGGCTCGATACCGTTGCAGTTTTCTTTCCGGGATCCCGACGATGTATGCGTTGATGGTGCGCGAGCGCGAGCTCGTTGAGCGGCTCGATTTGAACAGCGTCCGCGACGTGTCGATCGGCTCGGCGCCGTTGACCGATGCGCTGCTTGCCCAGGTCCATGAAATGTTCCCGAACGCGCAGATCGAGAATGGCTTCGGCACGACGGAGGCCGGACCAGCCGTCTTCGGACCGCACCCGGATGGCCTGCCGCGGCCGCCGTTGTCTCTCGGTTACCCGTTGGCCGACATCGGATGCAAACTCGTCGACGGCACATCCTCCGACGAGGGCATCCTTGCGCTGCGCACCGCGGCGCTGACTCATGGCTATTTGAATCAGCCGCAAGCGACCGCGTCCCGCATGCGGGACGGCTGGTACCTGACCGGCGATGTAATGCGCCGCGATGCGAATGGATTTTACTATTTCGTGGGACGAGCCGACGACATGTTCAACTGCGGCGGCGAGAACGTTTATCCGGGCGAAATTGAAAAGATGCTGGAACGGCATGCGGCCGTTGCTCAGGCGATCGTCGTACCGGCGCCCGACGACATCAAGGGACAGATCCCGATCGCTTTCATCGTGCCCCGCCGCGGCTCGGCGCCTACGGCGGCGCAGATCAAGGAGTACGCGCTCGAGCACGGACCGGCCTATGCACATCCGCGCTTCGTAGAATTTCTGGACAGCCTGCCGGTGTCCGGCACTCAAAAAATTGACCGGACCTCACTCACGGCGGAGGCTGCGCGCATCGTCCGCGCCGCCGGCCGGAGTCATTAGTGGGGCCGGTTTGCCGACTCGCAGCGACTGTACTCGGGCACCCCGCATGAACCCCTATCTCGATCACATCATTTGGGCCTGTGCAGACCTTGAAAGCGGCTCGCGCCGATTCGAGGCACTGACGGGAGTTCGCCCGCGCTACGGCGGCGTTCATGCCAGCGGGTTGACTCATAACGCGCTCGTGGGTCTTGGAAAGCGGTGCTATCTCGAGATTCTGGCACCGGTCGGACCCGCGGGACCCGGCGACGATGACTGGTGTCGGCTTGCGCGCGGCGCGCAAGAGCCACGGATAATGACCTACTGCCTTCGCAGTCCGCGCCCGTTATCCGAACTCGCGTCGACCTTCGAGGCGTTCGGATGGAAGAACGCCGTGGTCGCGAGCAATGGCCGCACCACCCAAGAGGGGGTTCGATTGCGCTGGCAGTGGCTGGGCCCGACAGCCCCGCGGTTTGGACTCGCATTTCCGTTCTTCATCGACTGGCTCGACTCGCCGCACCCTGCAGAGTCTTTTGGCGTTGCGCAGCTTGAGTCCGCGATTCTCCTGCAGCGCTTCGCGGTCGGACACCCCGAGGCGACAGAACTGCGCAGGATCCTGATGGAGATCGGCTCGGCGATCGATACCTATGCGGCCGACGATGTACGGTTTCAGGTGCAACTTCAGACCCCGTTGGGGGCCGTTGCACTGTGAGGTTTACGAGCCAGCGGCCCGGTGAATGGCTCGGGTATCCCAAGGGCGCGTTGTTGATCATTGGCGTCGAGTTCTGGGAGCGGTTCAGCTTTTACGGCATGCTCTCGATCCTCGTGCTTTTTTTGACCGGCGACCCTATCCACGGCGGGTTCGGCTGGCCGGCAGCCGAAGCGCTCGGGCTCCTCGGCGCATACTCGGGGGCGATGTATGCGTTGCCCGCATTCGGCGGCTACTTCGCGGATCGTGTGCTCGGCCGGCGCCGTGCCGTGACGCTCGGCGCAACGTGCATGCTGATTGGGCAGATCATGTTGGCATCGCCCGTATTTCTGCCTGCGCTTCTCGGATGGTGGCATGCGGCGCCGCTATTGCAAACGTTGCACGAGCTGGGAGTGCCGCTGGGCCGACTGGCGCCTTCGGACGCCGTCAATGCAGCGATCATGCGCCACGGTGCCGCGCTCGAGCCCCGCGCAGGCGCCACCTGGCTGAAGCAAGCCTACACCCTCGCCACACTCGGATTCTATTTCGCCATTTTTTGCCTCGTCCTCGGCAATGCCCTCATGAAGTCGACACTGGTGGTGTTGTGCGGTGAGACCATGTCCGCGGATGATCCGCGGCGCGAGGGAGCCTATACATACTATTATCTCGGCATCTCGGTCGGTGCGATGCTGTCAGGAGTTGCAGTCGGCACCGCTGCGCAGGTGTTCGGTTGGCACTATGGATTCGCCGTCGCCGCGGCCGGGATGAGCGTGGCTCTTGGATCCTATGTCCTCCTGGCTCCCCGTTGGCTTGGCGCCATTGGGATGCTTCCGGACCGACGCCGGCGGATCGACGAGCCCGTTAACGCCATCGCCGCATTCGCTGCAAAGAAAACCGGCACCGAGGCGCGCCTGCGCATCGGCCTTTTATTCGTGTTGGCATCACTGCTGTGTGCGTTCAGCGTGGGATGGTTCCAGCTCTTCGGAAGCTGGCTGCTGTTCATCGAAAGAGACGTCAATCGGACGGTTGGCGAGTTCGTCATTCCGGTGCCCTGGTTCACCTCGATCAATGCGGCGGTCGTGATTGTCTTGGCACCATTTGTAGCGGCGTTTTGGGTGCGCCTCGGCACCCGAAATCAACGCGTCGACATTGTGCAGAAGTATATTTTTGCGCTGGCAATGGTAACGATCGGTCATCTGCTGATGTATTTGGCCGCGCGAGACGCGGCGCCGAACGCGCTGGCCTCGGTGTGGATCCCGCTTGCATCATTATCATTGCTGGGGATCGGTGAAATTGTCGCGTGGACCGCGACCTATGGGATGGTCTCGAGAGCGGCACCCGCGGGATTCGCATCCGTGGCGATGGGCGCTTGGTACTTGCTGACCTTGGGACTCGGCGGCTACCTCTCGGGATTCACCGGAGGCCTGCTCGAATCGGTCGGATTTGCCGGCGCGTTTGCTGAAGTCGCCGCGATCATGGGCGCTGCGTGCGCCATAGCCCTTTTGCTGCGTAGCCCGCTGTTGCGCCTTGCCGCCCGTGCCAGCGTCTCGCTCTAGCGAGGAATCCGCCAGCATGGGTGCGGAAGTCAACAGCACTCCCCAGCTGCATCGTGCGCTGGGCACATTCGACCTCGTGCTGTTAAACGTCTCTGCGATCGTGGGGTTGCGTTACCTTTCGATGGCCGCGCAAATCGGCCCATCCAGCCTCGCGCTATGGCTGCTTGGGCTGGTTACTTTCCTAATACCTGCGGCACTGACGGTACTGGAGCTCAGCTCGCGTATGCCGGGTGAAGGTGGCATGTATCTCTGGTCGAAGGCCGCATTTGGCGATCTGCATGCGTTCATCGCAGGTTGGAGCTACTGGATAGCCAATCTCGTCTTCTTTCCTGCGCTGCTCATCTTTGGCGCCGGGGCGTTCCTGTACATCCATGGAGGCGCATGGCTCAAACTCGCGGACAATCCGATCTACAACGGCACTTTCTGCCTCGGCATTCTATGGTTGGCGATATTGCTCAATATCGCCGGACTCGAACGGGCAAAGTGGCTGCAGAACATAGGCGCCGTGGCGACATGGGCGGTTGGGGCACTCCTGCTGTGCGGCGGGCTTCTTGCCTGGCACAGATTCGGTGCTGCGACCCCGATCGCCGCTCCAGCCCTGGTACCGAATCTCAGTTCGTTGGCGACAGTCGCCAGCTTCGCGACGATGGCTCTCGCATACTCGGGTCTCGAGCTCGGGCCGATTCTGGGTGGCGAGATCAAGAATCCGCGACGTACCATCGCGCGCGCGCTGCTCATCGCGTGCGTCGCAATTGGAGTCCTATATATCGCGGGCACGGCGGCATTATTGATGGCACTTCCGGCGCAGCAGATCAACGCGATCAGCGGCATTCCGCAGGCGCTCACGGCGATAGCCGCGCGCGCGGGCATGCCGATGTTTGGAGTCATCGCCGCTGCGCTCGTAACGCTGTCGCAGGCCGGCAGCCTCGGCGCGTGGATCACCGGCACCGCACGGTTACCGTTCCTCTTCGGTCTGGACCGTTATTTACCCAAGGCACTCGGCGCCGTTCACCCGGCAACCGGCTCCCCTTACGTGGCGCTGCTTACGCAAGGCGTTCTGGCAACGCTCGTACTGTTGGCCGCGATCTCCGGTTCCGCCGTCCATGAAGCGTATCTCATGCTGATCGACATGACCGTAATCTTGAGCTTTTTGCCCTTGCTGTATATGTTTGCCGCGCTGCCGGTGCTACGCCGCCGCGCAATAGACAAGCAGCCGAATATCACTCTCATTCCTGGCGGACCGTTCGCTTGCTGGTTGGTAAGCGGCACGGGTTTTCTGGTAACACTACTCGCACTGGTCGTGGCGATGGTGCCGCCGGCCGATAGTACGAGCCGTACGCTCTTTGCGATCAAGGTCATTGGAGGCTGCGCCTCGCTGATCGCAGTCGGACTAGGTTTCTATATTCGCGGCCGCCGGTGAGTTTGCAACACTCGCGTAAGGATCGCGGCAAGCTGCGGATACCCCCCAAGAGAGCCGCCACCCTCGTCAGGCTGTCAAGAGGCGATTTTGGACACGATTGGACGTCCGCCGCCAATTGGAGACGTTCGCGGACAGTTCTTCATTCGGATGGTCCGGTGCGAGCTGCGATTGCGACTGACTCTCGAATGCACCGGTGCCGTCTTCATTCACATGCAGCGATATGCTCCTGTACCTGGAGATACGAGATAAGACATTGGTTTTCATAACCAAACAATTACGCCTGCCGGCGTCTCGACAGAGCCATGCGCCCCTCGGTTTGTGCGAATTGACAGATTGGGACATTGCGGTGCGAAATGGATCCCGGCGTCACTCGATCGATGACGGAAAAACAATGGGGAAGCACCTTATGCAAGGCACTTCATTCGCAATTGCGCAGACCTATTGAGGTTGCAATTGGTCGCGACATCGGATGCGCGGTGGGATGGCGCCGGCACGAACGCGGTCATTAACATGGGCGGGGCTTAGACCTTGGGTTCTTCAGGCGCTACTGCTGTCAAAGGTTCTAAACGAGCGCTCAACTCAACGCGCGGAATGTGGCTGGCTCCAATCCGACTGATGGCCGCTTGCAGGATCCTGCGGTTTCCGTCGAAGCTAAGGCAGCTGCGGTCTTTGAACTTCATGAGACCCTATTTTTCGAAGGAGAACAGGCGGGATACGTTTTTCTTTGTCACGCACGATTACTATCTGTCGAGATACTTTACTTTGGCGCAACGCATTGAGTGCGCCATCGCTCATTATAGCTTTGAAGGGCAGAACTACGGACCTACCTATCGCCGCTCTGTCTATCAGTCGCCGCACGGACTCGCGCTTTGGCATCGAGTCGTAGATGGCACGCGTTACACGATTGCGTTGCGCGCCACAGAAGACAACAGGTACGAAGGCGATCTCAGCGTTTTGTGCTCTGTCAACGACACGCGCGTTTGCCGCGTATCTTTCTCCTATGTGAACGGCAGTCTGTTCGGTCTCCAGTCCGAGCGCACGATGTTCGTCACCAGAAATCAGACTGACCGCAACCCGGAGCTTCAGCGTTTTCGCGATACATTCCCACAGAACTCGCCACCCTATTTTTGCCTCGCATCGGTGTGTGGGATTGCGATGGCGAATGGCATGCGCACCATATTTATGGTCAAGGATGATGCGCAAATTGCGTACGCCGAACAATATGCGGAAGGCTTCAGGAATTCCTATTCCGCGCTCTGGGAAGCATTTGGAGCGCAGGAGGTCGACAACCGGCATGCCTATACGATGTCTATCCCACCGAAGTTGAACCCGCTCTCAAACGTGAAGCACAAGAATCGGGCCGTCGCCAGGCGCCGAAACTGGATGGAGGTCGCGCTAAACACGCGACAGGCAATGCTCGAAAATAGGACGAGCCGGGCTCCTCCATCCATCGAAGGAGAGGCCTACGCGTTGCTTCCGCGTGGGAGTATCCGCGCATACCCGCCAGCCTAATGCGCTCCCAGACCCGCAGTAACTTGACCGATGCCGTGCCCTGCAATGCCCCAGGGCATGGAGTGGCAGACCCCTTCTGCGCACCACATGGCCGTCGTGCCTGTGAAGCCTCCCCTCCTGCTGCGCGATGTCCACCGGATTGGACGGCACGTTCCGATGCAAGATCGCGTGTCACCGCCACTATCGTCAATTCCCGCGAACGGCGAGTCTGGCATTTGGCAGATCCGCCCGGTATTGGGAGCGTATGCGGCGCGACGCCTACGATCAAGGCTTCGACTGCGGTCCCGCGGCTCTCGGAACGGTCGTGCTCAATCGATCGATCATCGGCTGGGTAATGAGACAAATCCCCCGCTCCGTGCGCCGAAATCGCTTCGCATCCAGCTCCGGATCCTCGCCGACGGTGAGTCCTTCCGGAATACGAACCCCGCGATCGACAATGACATTCGTCAGACGGCAGTTTCTAGCCACATCGACATAGGGAAGGACGACCGCACCTTCCAGCGACGTAAACGAATGCACGTGCACGCCGGTGAAAAGCAGGGAGCGAATTACTGCGGCCCCCGAGACCACGCAGGCACCCGAAACGAGTGATCCTTCCGCAAATCCGCGTCGGCCGGCTTCCCGGTGCACAAACTTAGCCGGGGCTGTGATTTCCGCGTACGTCCAAATCGGCCAGTTGATATCGTAAAGATCGAGCGACGGGATCACGTCGGTGAGTTCGATGTTGGCTTCCCAGAAGGAATCAACTGTCCCGACGTCGCGCCAGTAGGCCTCCGCCTCGGCGTCGCTCTTTACGCAGGACTTCGTGAACGGATGCGCCATCGCCTTGCCGTGCTTAACGATATACGGAATGATGTCCTTGCCGAAATCGCGGCTCGAATGCGAATCCGCCGCATCGCGTCGCAAGGTATCGATCAGGAACGAGGTTTTGAATACGTAGATTCCCATGCTCGCAAGCGCCGTGTCGGGTTTGCCCGGCATGGCCGGCGGATCGGCCGGCTTCTCCAGAAAGCTGATGATCCGATCACCGGCATCCACGTGCATCACGCCCAAGCCGGTCGCTTCCATCCGCGGCACTTCGATACAACCGACCGTGACATCCGCGCCGGTTGTGGCGTGCTGCTGGAGCATGATTTCGTAGTCCATCTTGTATACATGATCGCCCGCCAAGATGATCATGTACTCGGGACTGGAGCTCTCAATGATGTCGATGTTCTGGTAGACCGCGTCTGCAGTTCCCAGGTACCACTGCGTTTCCGATAGGCGCTGGCTGGCCGGCAGGATATCGAAGCTCTCATTGCGCTCGGCCCGGAAAAAATTCCAACCCAATTGCAGGTGCCTGATCAGGGAATGGGCCTTGTATTGAGTCGCGACACCGATGTGCCGGATACCCGAATTGAGCGCGTTTGATAATGCGAAATCGATAATGCGGCTCTTGCCGGCGAAGTAGACGGCCGGCTTGGCCCGTTTATCGGTCAACTCCATGAGTCGCGAGCCCCGCCCGCCTGCGAGCACATAGGCCATCGTGCGCCGCGCCATCGAACCGATACGCTCTTGCGTTTGCATGGGTTGCCTCGCGAAATTACTTAATTGCAAATGTCGGACGGAGATTCTATCAGTTGCGGCAATCGCGAACCTGACGGTAGGAAAATCCGGGCGTTGCCGGGCGGCGTCCCGATAACCCGCTGATACAACGATGTTCTCTGTTCCTTGGATTAACCCGGTGAATCGACCGACGAAAGACTGGTCGTGCGCTTTTCGACTTCGCGCAGTGCTCTTGGCAGGGCGAAGATCACATGTTCCTGCTGCCCGGCGACCTCAACGACGACTTTTCCGCCCCAGTCGCGCAGCTGCGCGAGCACGCCTTGCACCAAAATTTCGGGTGCCGAGGCCCCGGCCGTGAGGCCCACCGTCATGCCCGTATTGAACCATTCGCGACGCAAGAATTCGGGTCCGTCGACCAGATAGCCGCGCTTGCCTGCTTTTTCAGCGAGTTCGCGCAAGCGATTCGAGTTTGAGCTCGATTCCGAGCCCACGACTACGAGCACATCGCAGCGGTCGATGATGCCTTTGACCGCGTCCTGGCGATTTTGGGTCGCATAGCAGATATCTTCCTTGACCGGCGCTTTCAAGAGCGGGAACCGCGCGCGCAAGGCTTCCACGATGACCGCCGTATCGTCCACCGATAGCGTAGTTTGCGTGACGAACGCCAAAAATTCCGGATTCTTGACTTCGAGAGCCGCGACATCCTCGACCGTTTCGACGAGGAACATACGGCCGCCGTAGGAGGTGTCGAATCGCCCCATCGTGCCCTCGACTTCCGGGTGCCCGGCGTGCCCGATCAGCAGAACCTCGCGCGCCTCACGGGAATAGCGCGTGACCTCCATATGCACCTTGGTGACGAGTGGACAGGTGGCATCGAAGACCTTGAGCTCGCGGCGCTCGGCCTCCGCTTGCACGGCATTCGATACGCCGTGAGCGCTGAAGATGACCGTAGCGGCATCCGGTACTTCGTCCAATTCCTCGACGAATACCGCTCCGATCGACCGCAGCTGGTCCACGACGTATTTGTTGTGCACGACTTCATGGCGCACGTAAATCGGTTTTCCGAACAGTGCGATCGCGCGTTCGACGATGTCGATCGCTCGATCGACACCGGCACAAAATCCGCGTGGATTGGCCAACAGGATATGCATCAGGATTTACGCCTACTGTCCAACAAGGCATCGAGCAGCAGCAAACCGGCACCGACGGTAATCGCGGAATCGGCGACATTGAAAGCCGGAAAATACGCCTGATACCAATGAAAGTGAATGAAATCGACGACCGACCCGATACGTATCCGGTCGATGACGTTGCCCAATGCGCCTCCCAGCACCAGCGCAAGACCCGCCGCCGTCAGTTTATGCGCGCTGGGCGGCAAACGGGCCAGCCACACGCCGATCGCAACGCTGACGCTGACGGCCAGGCCGATGAAGAACCAGCGCTGCCAGCCGGATGCGGAGGCGAGAAAACTGAAGGCGGCGCCGACGTTGTGCATCAGCGTGATATCGAGAACCGGCAGGACCGCGGTATATTCGAACTCCCCGTAATGCGCGACGATATAGCTCTTGCTGAGTTGATCTGCCACGATCACCAATACCGACAACAGCATCCAGCGCCAGCCGCTGTGCTTCGCACGAGGCTGCTCCATGGTCACGTTCATGCGAAATGCCGCTCCTCGCCAGGACCTTCCACGTTGAGGACGCAGCGCGCGCAGAGCTCCGGATGCCGCGGATCGCTGCCGACATCGCTGCGCAGATGCCAGCAGCGCACGCACTTCGGTTCCGTCACCGGATGAACGCGGATCCACACGTCCTCCTCGCTGGTGCGTACCGCGTCGGGCGGCGGCGTATCGCGCAGCGCGATGCGCGCCTGACTCGTAATCAAGACGAAGCGCAGCTCGTCCTGCAGCTCCGACAAGCGGGCGGCCTGCAGGGGCGGCGCAAAGACCGTCACTTCGGCTTCCAACGGCGCACCGATTTGGCCGGCCGAGCGTAGGCGCTCGAGCTCTCGCGACACGTCGGTCTTCAGCGCGATGAAGGCCGGCCAATCGACCTCCGAGCTGCGCTCGGCGCCCACGGGAAATTCGTGCCAGCCGCTCAAGAACACCGATTCCCCGGCAGCGGTCGTGCTGTATCCCGGTAACAACGCCCAGGCTTCTTCGGCCGTGAAACTCAGTATCGGCGCGATCCAGCGAACCATCGCTTGCGCCAGGTGGAACATGGCAGTTTGCGCGGAGCGGCGCGGCGGACTCGCGGCACCCGTCGTGTAGAGCCGATCCTTGATGATGTCCAAGTAGAAACCGCCGAGCTCGACGACGCAGAAGTTGTGCACTCGTTGATAGATCTCGTGAAATTCGTAATTGCGATACGCGGTGACGACCTCGTTTTGCAGCGCGAACGCCTTTGAAATCGCCCAGCGATCGATCGCCACCAGTTCATCCCACGGCACGAGGTGCCGCTGTGCATCGAAGCCATGCAGGTTGCCCAGCAAGAAACGCACGGTATTGCGGATGCGCCGGTAGGAATCGGCCATGCGCTTGAGGATCTCATCCGATACGCTCATTTCGTTGGCGTAATCGGTCGCCGCGACCCACAGCCGCACGACGTCGGCTCCCAGCGTGTTGGTGAGCTTCTGCGGCACGAGCGTGTTGCCGACCGACTTCGACATTTTCCGGCCTTTCTCATCGACCGTGAAACCGTGCGTGAGCACGCCGTGATAGGGGGCGCGGCCGTGCATGGCGACCGAAGTCAGCAGCGAGCTATGAAACCAGCCCCGGTGTTGGTCCGAGCCTTCGAGATAGAGGTCGGCCGGGAAGCCGATCTCCGGGCGCATCTGCGCCAAGCTGTAGTGCACGACGCCGGAATCGAACCAAACGTCCATGACGTCGCTCGCTTTGTCGTATTGATCAGCCTCGGCGCCGAGCAATTCGGCAGCGTCGAGATCGAACCATGCATCGATGCCGTCGCGCTCGACGCGCAACGCCACCTGTTCAATGAGTTCCTGGGTGCGCGGATGCAGTTCACCGCTGACCTTGTTCACGAACAAGGGAATCGGCACGCCCCAGGTGCGCTGCCGCGAGACGCACCAGTCCGGACGGCCCGCGATCATGCTCGAGATGCGCTGCTCGCCCCAGGCCGGCATCCAATCGACATGGCCTATGGCTTCGAGCGCGCCTTTGCGCAACCCCGCCTGATCCATGCTGATGAACCATTGCGGCGTCGCGCGGAATATCACCGGCGTCTTGTGGCGCCAGCAATGCGGATAGGCATGATGATACGGCTCGTCCCGCAAGAGACGGCCGCGCTCGGCCAGCACCGCGATCACATGCGCGTCGGCGTCGAATACCTGCTCGCCGGCGAACAGCGGCGTCGAGGGCAAGAATCGGCCGTCGCCGCCGACCGGATTTTCCGTCTCGAGTCCGTACTTGCGGCCGACGACGTAATCCTCCAAACCGTGGCCCGGTGCCGTGTGTACCGCGCCCGTGCCCGCATCGAGCGTGACGTGCTCCCCCAGCACCGTCGGCACCTGCCGGTCATAGAAAGGGTGTTCCAAGAGCATGTGTTCGAGCGCCGTGCCTTTGACCGTCGCGATGACGTCCCAACTCGTGACACCCCACAGCGGCAGGACCGCCGCAATCCGTTCGGTCGCGAGCACCAGGCGCTCGAGGCCGGCCCCGGAGTTAAATTCCACGAGTGCGTAGTCGAATTGCGGATGCACGGCGACCGCGCGATTGGCCGGCAATGTCCAAGGCGTCGTGGTCCAAATCGCGACCGCCACCGGAATCCGCTGCGTGATCTCGGTCGGCTCGGTCAAGTGAAAACGCTGCGCCACGTCGAACACATCGACGGCCGCAAACCGCACGTAGATGCTCGGGCTGGTTTTATTCTCGTACTCGACTTCCGCCTCCGCCAAGGCCGAGCGGCAGTTCAGACACCAGTGCACGGGTTTATAGCCCTTGTACAAATGACCGTTCTTGATGATCAACGCAAACGCCCGCAGCTGCTCGGCTTCGAAGCGCGGCATCATCGTCAGGTACGGATGATCCCAATCGCCGAGCACGCCCAGGCGCTTGAAGTCCTCGCGCTGCGCCGCCATTTGCGTTGCCGCGTAGGCGCGGCAGGCGGCACGAAACGCCCGCGGGTCGAGCTTCTGACCGACGCGGCCATGGGTTTTCTCGACCTGCATCTCGATCGGCAGGCCATGGCAATCCCAACCCGGAATATAGGGAGCATCATAGCCGTCCAGTCCCCGCGACTTGACGACGATGTCCTTGAGAATCTTATTGACCGCATGGCCCAAATGAATCGCGCCGTTCGCGTAGGGAGGGCCGTCGACGAGGATGAACGCGGGTCGCCCTCGGGCGTGGGCGCGTATCTTGGCGTAGAGTCCCTCGCGCTCCCATGCGGCCAGCATTTTCGGCTCGCGATTCGCGAGATCCGCCTTCATCGCAAAGGCGGTGTTCGGCAAGTTGATCGTATTTTTGTAGTCAGCCACAATTCACCTTACAACAAGAGGGCGCGCGCGCGCGCGGCATCCTCGTCCATCTGCAGCATCAGCGCATCGAGCGAATCGAACTTGACCTCGTCACGCAGCTTGGCGACGAACTCGATCTCGATGTGTTGCCGATATAGATCGCCCGAAAAGTCGAATAAATGCACTTCGAGCAGCGGCTCGACACCGCCGATCGTGGGGCGCGTGCCGAGACTCGCGACGCCCGGCATGGGGCGCGCATCGATCCCATAGACGCGTACGGCCAGGATGCCCGAAAGCGGCGGCTTGCGTCGCCCCAAACGCAGATTCGCGGTCGGATAGCCGAGTGTGCGGCCCAGTTTCCGGCCATGGACGACGCGACCGAGCATGCGGTAGGGACGCCCCAACAGGCGCGCGGCTCCTTGAAAATGGCCTTGCTCCAGGCGCTCGCGCACCGCGGTGCTGCTAACGCGCACCGAGTCGACGACGAACGGTGCGATTTGCTCGACCTCGAAACCATGCTCGCGACCCGCATCCCGCAGCGTCTCGATATTGCCGGCGGCCTTGCAGCCGTAGCGGAAATCGTCGCCGACGACGATGTGCTGCGCATCCAAGCCGTCGACGATCAACTCCTGAATGAACTGCTGCGGACTCATCGCGCGGATGTGCTCATCGAACCGCAGCGTCACGAGACGATCGACGCCCAGAGCCTTCAGCGCCATGACCTTCTCGCGCCAGCGCGTCAAGCGAGGCGGTGCACCGGCCGGGTCGATGAACTCCTTGGAACTCGGCTCGAAGACCAACACCGTGGCCGCGGAATTGAGTTCGGCGGCGCGCCGCTTCAGCAACGCGATCATTTGCTGGTGGCCGAGATGTACGCCGTCGAAGTTGCCGATCGTCAGCACGCAGCCGCGATGCCGCTCTGCAATATTCTGGTGACCGCGCACTAATTCCATGGGATGAGGCCGTCAGTATACGGTGCCCCGGAGGGCAGCCCGCGGTCGGGCGTAGGGTTGCGATTGGGGCGGAACATCGGTGGCCGCCACTATACCAAGGCGCGAAGCCGGACGGCCGGCGAACTCATTGACAAGGCGCTGAACGGCCCGCAGACTTAGCGGCTCTTTTGCGGGTCCTTTGGGACCCGCCGCTTCATTTTTAAGGAGTTTGCGCTTGGCCAATACGAAATCTGCGGAAAAGGCGGCCCGCCAATCGACGGCGCATCGTGCCCGAAACGATGCCCTGACCTCGCAGCTACGCAGCGCCATCCGCAAGGCGACTTTGGCCCTCAAGGCGGGCAAACACGACGATGCGCTTGCCGCGCTCGACGCCGCGACGCCGGTCATCGACGGCATGGTCAACAAGGGAATCATTCATCGCAATAAAGCCGCTCGCCACAAGAGCCGCCTCACCAAACAAGTTCGCGCGCTCGCGCCCAAATAAGGGCGCCGCGCACTCAGCATATTACGGGCTAATCGGCGTTGACGCTGCGGGCGTCGGCGCGTGCTTGGTTCGAGCGCGGATGCGCTTCCAGATAGCGCATGACCGCCTGCTTCAGCTCCTCGGTGCCGGCACCCGTCGCACCCGAGATCTTCAGCACCGGCCCTTTCCAGCGTAGCCGTCGCACGATTTCCTTGGCGCGCTTGTCGGCCTCGGCGGGCTCCAACAAGTCGATCTTGTTGATCAGTAGCCAGCGCTCTTTGGCCTCGAGATCGGCCCCAAATTTTTTGAGCTCCGCGACGATCGTGCGAGCGTCTTTGACCGGATCGGCGTTCGGGTCGACGGGCGCGATGTCGATCAGGTGCAACAGCACGCGGGTGCGCTGTAGATGCTTCAAGAAACGGATGCCGAGCCCCGCGCCATCGGCCGCTCCTTCGATGAGGCCCGGGATATCAGCCATGACGAAGCTGCGGCCAAGGCCTGCCGTCACGACGCCCAAATTCGGATGCAGCGTCGTAAAGGGGTAGTCGGCGACCTTCGGACGCGCCGCGGAAACGGCGCGGATCAAAGTGGACTTGCCGGCGTTCGGCAGTCCCAGCAGACCCACGTCGGCGATCAGCTTGAGTTCCAACGCCAGTTCGCGTTTTTCGCCCGGCAAGCCGAGACCGGCTTTGCGCGGTGTACGATTGGTACTGGATTTGAAGCGGGTATTACCCCAACCGCCCTTGCCACCCTTGGCGACGAGCAAGGTCTGCCCTTCAAGGGCCAGATCGCCCAATTGTTCGCCGGTGTCGACGTCCGATACCACGGTGCCGACAGGTACCGACACAAAGGTATCGTCGCCGCCGTGGCCGGTGCAGTCGTTGCCGCTGCCGCCCTCGCCGTTCTGACCCCGATAGGTCCGGGAAATGCGGAAATCGGCGAGCGTGTTCATGCCCTCGACGGCGCGCAGATAAACGCTGCCACCGAGGCCGCCGTCGCCGCCGTCAGGCCCACCGAAGGGGACGAATTTTTCGCGCCGAAAGCTCACGCAGCCGCGACCGCCATTGCCGGCCTGCACCTTGAGCTTGGCTTCATCGATGAATTTCATGGTTCATTGCGCTCAAAAATCAAAAAGGGGGCAGGTGTTGGCCTGCCCCCTTTCTTGTTTAGTGCCGGTTCGCTTGAGCGCACCGCACGCCGCTGCGAATTACTTCGAAACGACGTTGACGTAGGTGTGCTGTTCGGGGCCCTTGACGCTGAACTTAACGACGCCGTGCGCCTTCGCGAACAAGGTGTGGTCCGTGCCGATTCCGACGTTCAGACCGGGCCGATAAACGGTGCCGCGCTGGCGGATCAGAATGTTTCCGGCAAGCACGTCCTCGCCACCGAACTTCTTGACGCCCAAGCGCTTGGAATGCGAGTCACGACCGTTGCGTGTACTGCCGCCCGCTTTTTTATGTGCCATTTGAGTGCCTCCTCGAAAACCTTAAGCGACGATCGACGTGATCTTCACGTCGGTGTACGGCTGCCGGTGCGTCTTTTCGCGCTTGTAGTGCTTGCGGCGGCGAAATTTGACGATCCGCACTTTGTCGCCTTTCCCATGACTTTCCACCGTCGCGACCACCTTCGCGCTGCCCACGTAGGGAGCGCCAATGGTCACATCGGAACCGGCGCCGACGAGCAGCACCTGATTGAATTCAACGCTGGAACCGGCCTCGGCATTGAGTTTCTCAATGCGCACTACGGCACCTTCTTTGACGCGGTACTGTTTACCGCCCGTGGCAATCACGGCATACATCGTTACAACTCCAGCTGAGGGGCCACATGGGCCTGCAAAAGAGCCGCGGATTGTACGGCGCCTGGACGTTTCGGTCAATTTTTGGCTTCATGCCAGGAATTGGATCACTAGCGCCAGGAATTGGATCACTAGCGGACTTTCGCCGCCTGCGCAGTTGGCCCCGCGGCGTTGCCGCAGCGCCTTCTCGTTGGGCAGCGCAGCGCAATCTTATGTACCATGGAGTATTGGTTCGAGCGCTGCATGACAATAGAACAGATCCGTGACTTGGTTTCCGCAGATTTTGAGGCCGTTAACCGGGTCGTCAAAGATCGCCTACACAGCCAAGTCGCCCTCGTCGACCAGGTCGCCACCTATATCATTCATTCCGGAGGGAAGCGTCTGCGGCCGCTGATGGTGCTGCTCGCAGCACGGGCTTGCGGCTACAAGGGCGCGCGCCATATCGAATGCGCCGCGGTCATCGAATTCATACATACCGCAACGCTGCTGCACGACGACGTCGTCGACAGCTCATCGATGCGGCGCGGACGGGAAACCGCCAACGAGGTGTTTGGCAACGCAACCAGCGTGCTGGTGGGCGATTTTCTCTATTCGCGCGCATTTCAAATGATGGTGATGCTCGATCGCATGGCGATCATGGCCATCATGGGCGAGGCCACGAACGCGATCGCCGAAGGCGAGGTCTTGCAACTCATGACCGCACGGGACCCGGAAACCACGGAACTCCGCTATCTCGATGTGATCCATCGCAAGACGGCCCGGCTGTTCGAGGCCGCCGCGCAAATCGGCGCGGTCATCAGCGATGCGCCGCCCGCCATCGAACGTGCACTCGCGTGCTATGGCAACCACATCGGCACTGCGTTCCAGCTCGTCGACGATGCGCTCGATTACCAGGCCGACGAAATGAGCCTCGGGAAACATTTGGGCGATGACCTGGCGGAGGGGAAACCCACTCTTCCCGTCATTTATGCGTTGCAACACGGCACGGACGAACAGCGCGCCATGATTCGCGACGCGATCGAGCATGGCGGCCTCGAGCGGCTCGGTGAGATAACCAAGGCCGTTGCAAGCGTCGGGGGGCTTGCGTACACTGCGCGCCTCGCTCAAAACGAGGTAGATCAGGCGCTTGCTGCGCTGGCGCCGCTTCCCGAATCTGCTTTCAAAGAAGGTTTGAGCGAACTCGCCGGGTTTGCGTTGGCGCGCAAGAGTTGATGTGTTGCCGATTTTCGGGGTGTAGCTCAGCCTGGTAGAGCACTACGTTCGGGACGTAGGAGTCGCAGGTTCAAATCCTGTCACCCCGACCAATAAAATCAGTAACTTATGCACGACGCCTCGAAGGTAAGAAATGTGTCTCCGCGCCTGCAAGTCCACTGCAAGTCCAACGGATCGCAGAATGAGGCGTTTTATCAGCGAGGATGGCCTCCGCAGCTTTGAGGGCTGGCTTGAGTACAAGGCTATCGACGCGGCGGCATTAACGCAGGACCAGTTGTCGATCTGCAAAGAGACGTACGATGGCGATCGCGAGCGCGCGAGTTCACAAAAGAAGATTGGTCGGATAAAGCTCCCGTGCTGTCAGGGGAATTTCGATACGCGGTTTCGAAGCCTTTGTGCTCAAGACCGGGCTGTGCGACGCTGAAGTGGCCCGCACGCGCAAACGCTGAGCCCCACGGGAACACAGACGCCTACATCGTGCAACTTGGTTTTCAATTAAATCAAAGTGTTAAAAACTGATTTATCGCCATTTGTAAGCACTCAAAGCCGCTTTCCCGGGTGGGGTTCGGCCTGTAACCGAGACGGCTGTGTTGGGAGATCTTGACCATGGTGATGACGACTCAAAATCTCGCGCTTGAGAGGTGCCCTCACTGTTTTACCGCTAACCCCACACTCAACCGCGTTCACGTCCTCATGGCGCAGGCCGGCAAAGGTCTTGTAGCACCGGTCGGCGGGTCGCAATATATGCAGTGGCACGTCTACACCTGCACGTCATGCGCGGGCCTCGTTGCAGCGGCAACGATCGTAGGTGCCAATCAATCTCACAGCCCTCAATCGCAAACCGCGGTGATGTTGGTGCCGGAGATCGCCGGATTATCGGCGGATATTCCTGCGCAACCGGCGAGGTTTCTGCAACAAGCGCGCGAAACACTGTCTTCGCCGAGCGCCTCGGTCATGACCTCCGCGTCCGCCGTGGATGCAATGCTCAAGGCGCGCGGCTACACCGACGGTAAGCTTTTCTCGCGCATAAAGAAGGCAGAAGACGACGGCGTGTTGACGAAGGACATGGCCCAGTGGGCGCACGATGTTCGGCTCGACGCAAACGATGAGCGGCACGCTGATTTGGATGCGTCGATGCTCACCAAAGACGATGCGACCCGGTGCCTCGAATTTGCGGACGCGCTTGCAGATTTGCTGTTTGTACTACCGGCCCGGGTGAAACGCGGTCTGAAGTCACCGACCCAATAGGCGGCGCACGGCGCGGCGACCTCTAGCGAACCGCTCTCGCGCTATCCTCGACCCACGGACGATCGCAGCAAAGCGTGCGGCCATGGGATCTGGACTTCGAGCAGGCTGGATTGCCGCGTCCAACCCACCAGAATCGGCCGGTGGCTTGTCGGCAGGTCAGGACGTCACCTTGGCAAGGAGTCGCCGAGGTGGTTTCATATGACCTCGTTCGAGCGCCCGCCAATAAATCCACGGAAGGCCAAATGTCGATGAACGAACCCGCTCCTCAATCTCAACCGTCGTGGGTTCAACGCGCGTTCAGAAATCCGTACGTCGGAATGACCGGTTGGCTGGCAACAGTCGTGAGCGTCCCGCTTGCGATATCCCTATTCATAGCAGGTCAGGAAGCCCCCGATCTGACTTACTTTGTGCAGCCGGATCGCGCGTCGCTCGTCGCCGCCGGTGACACCTCCGACCTAAGGATTACTTACAAAGGCCGCGACCTCGCAAAGAATGTATCGGCAGCTCAAATCGTAATTTGGAACGCCGGAAAGAGACCAATCCGACACGAAGATATTCTCACGCCCTATTTGATTTCGTTAACGGAAAGCCACCCCGTTGTCACGGCGAAAATCGTTAAAGTCACGAATCCAGTTACGGAATTTCGTATCGACGACGCAAATATTTTGAAAGGCCAAGTTGGAATTGAATGGCGCGTACTGGAGAAGAACGATGGCGCGATAATTCAAATCATTTATGAAGGCGATACGGATGTGCCAATACAGGTCGCGGGTATCGCTATAGGACAGCGATTGGTCGATTTCCGAAAGCCACCGGATCCAACTAAGCGAACAAATCCAAAAGGTGTTTTGGGTTACGTTGGCATAGCATTGATGTACATTTGGGACTTATTTTTAATTGTCATCTGTTTCTTTGCTTTACGCACGCTGCTAACAGCGCCGCTGAAGCAAATCAAGCTTCGCGCTTGGATTATGATTGCAGTCACAACTATGGCAGGCGTGGGAATGATTTTCGTGACAGTCGACGAAACCCGCAACGCTTTCTGGAATTCTTCACCGTTTGGCAACTGAACAATGCCATCAAAAGCGAAAAAGACGGCCCGCAAGAGATCACCCGGAAATCCTCGTAGGAAGCCTGGCCGATCAGCCGCGCTTGTTAACGACACTCTCGACGCGGTTGTTAATTCGCTCGCGATTTTCGCACGACCTCAGATCGTGTCCGAATGTTTGATCGAAGCAATGCTCGCTAACGACATGGCAAACATGACGCGCGAATTCGCCGACAACATTGCGGCTTCAATAGCGGCGATGCAGGGACATCCACTCGGCACTGACGAAGAGACGAAACGGTTGGTGTGCGAAATATTGGCACGAGCGATCGAGCGTGCGAATAACTCACGGCCGGCCGAAGCGAATTCGAGTCGGAAGCTGCAGTAGGTGCGCGGCTTCGTAAGATAATCACGGCCCCGCATTTTCGGCCAGCAGCTCGCCGGGCACGTCGTCAAGGGTCAGCGGCCGGCCGTTCAAGCGGACCTCCCGGCGGTCCATCCATAGATGGACGTACATGGGCGTTGATCGCCTCGTCAAAACACCGTGGATTTACATTTCACTTCATCCCGGATCAGCGGCCCGGAACATGTGATTATCACCCCACCCTTATCGCGGGCGATTTGACTTTGCACTTGCACGATAACGAGAGAATACAGGTTGTATGCCGCTCGAACATGAGCAACGAATCCCTCGTCCGGGTTGCTCACGGAAGGTCGCTCAAAATAATATTGAAAGTACGTCGCACTTTGGCATACGCCTGAGTTGGGTAAGTTCGGATTGTCGGTATCGCGACAACTCCCACTAAAGAATTCGCGGACCGTCGAAACAATTTTGGACTCCAACTCTATCCGCCGATGAATTAAATC